>Ga0224530_1000135_pt1 | contig 49728 bp, 31 predicted proteins | sample CBST75metaG_FD_179873 | JGI IMG/M metagenome (GOLD analysis project Ga0224530, IMG submission 179873) | Peat soil microbial communities from Stordalen Mire, Sweden - C.B.S.T75 | ecosystem: Environmental > Terrestrial > Soil > Wetlands > Peat | place: Sweden: Norrbotten County, Stordalen Mire...
GTGTTGGGGGGCGGAGCGGACAATCAGCGGTCCTCCTGCGCCGGACTCTTCTCTTCCTATCTGCCAGTGTGCGCCGAAGGAAGGGAATTGTCGGCAAGGGAAGAGTCACTGCACTCTGGAGCCGCTTCTGGCCATTGGGCATACTGCCATCGGAATTTCTCTGCGACCTTATCCGAAAACCCACTCATCGCGATAAGGCCGCGATGAATGGGGCACAGCCCTTGACTCTGTGATGAGTGGGCCACCTGCCGACTTAGTTCGGTTCGACCAGCCTGATCAGTTTTTTGCGGGTGCGGGCTCAGGGGCAGGAGCGGCGGCCACCGCTGTGTGGGTCTTGCCGACATAGCGGACGGCACGATCGACGACGGCGTAGAGAAGCTGGTCGGGATCCTTGCGGGCCTCCTTCTTGATCCAAGCGCCGAACCTTTCGCCGGCTTCGGCGGTGTCAGGAAGGGTAATGTCGCGATTCTTTGCACTCAGCTCGGCGCATTGCTGGACCATGGCGAAGAACTTGTCTTCATTGCGGCCACTGGAGACCCATGCCTCGTGGACAGTCTTGGTTACGATCTGATCAACGGGGAACTCGCTGGCCTGTGCGCCTGCGGAAATGCTGGCTTTCTGGTCCTGTGGTTGCTGCGCCCCGGCGAGGAGCGCCGTGGGGCTGCAGAGGGCGGCTGCAATCAAGAATCCGTTAAGACTGGTGTGGAGGTTCATGGTGCCGATCCTTTCTCGAATGTTTCTTTAGGTCTTGGTCAAAGGAGTGTGAGCGCTTTAGTAAGGGCGTTCGCGGTAATCGCGGTTGCGGCTGTCCTGGTGGGCCTTGCCAGCGAGGGCTCCCACACCCGCGCCGGCAGCACCTCCGATGAGGGCGCCTTTGGCTCCGCCCCCGAAGATGGCGCCGAGGGCGGCACCGCCGGCACCGCCAATGAGGGCGCCTTTGCCGGGGCCAATACCTCCCTGATGGCGGTCGTCGTGGTAGCGGCGGCGATCATAGTCGTCGTTGTAGGGATGGTTGCGCTGTGCTCCGCGGTAAAAGTCGTCGTGGTGCTGGGCCAAGGCGGCGGGCGCGAAGGGGATCAGCATCAGGAAGGCCAGGGCTGCGCTTGCGATGCGGTGCGTGATTGGGGTCATGTCGTACTCCTGTGCAGGAGATAAACTATCTCCCTTTGGCTACCCTTAAGCGATGCAGGGGAGGGTTGCGTAGTTGCCTTGGGGCTTCCAGGAGGGCCGCTCACGAAACGGAGGAAATCGGACTTGAGCGAGAATATGTTCAATATAATTAATGGCTTAAGAAAACTCTATCTGTGACAGAGTTGGTTCTTTTTGCCCAAGCCTTCGAAACGGCCAAAAGGTTTCTGGAACCGCTTCAGGTTATGGGCATGCTGTCATCGTGATTTCTCTGCGAACTTGTCCGAAGGCCCACTCATCGCGATAAAGCCGCGATGAGTGGGCCGCGTAATCTTGCCGTCCACTCCGACTCGATTTCAACTACTCCCCGCATTCCGGTCGCGTAGTGGTTGAAGCTGCTCCATGGATACTGTTCCGGAGATGCGACAAGTCCCCGCTTGACCGGATTCCGATGGATATAGCGGATCACTTCGGACCGGGCTGTCTCCCCATGAATGTTCGAGTCATAATAGCGGGGTTGCCAGAACTGCGGGTGATCGCCTCTTAACTGGCGGGAAGTGATCTGCTTGAGCGCCTTCAGAAACTGCGCCACGAGGATGGAGGGCGGCTCGTTGATCAGCAGGTGCATATGTTCAGGCATCAGCACATACGCGTAAACCCTGGCTTGATGACGTGCCCGAGTCTGTTCCAAAATGGCTTCGACCGTTTCCTTGGGGTTCGGCGCTTCAAGGAACGGAAGCCGGTGGAGGCAACTGAACGTGATGAAGTGAAGAGCCTCCGCTTTCTGGAACCGCTTCAGGCCATAGGGCATGCTGCCATCGTAGTCCGACCTTGTCCGAAAACCCACTCATCGCGATAAAGCTGCGATGAATGGGGCACAGCCCCTGATACTGCGATGAGTGGCTCGCCCATTCTTTCGAGGGAATTGAGATGTGGCCCTCTCACCGTTTGCCCTCTTCCGTGCGTCTAACCAAAACAGGATCGGAATTCAATTTCGCTCTTCCCAAGGGAAAAGCAATGCGAGGCGCGCGCCTCCCCGGACGCCGGCTCGGATTCCGCTGTAGACTTGCAGGCAGGGTCCATTCATGACGTTGCGTAGAATCCGTTCGTTTGCCGTTCTTTCGGCCGCAGTTTTGTGCCTCCTGGCGGGTCTGTCCGCCGCAGGCCGCGCCCAGTCTTCCAGCAATTCCGCCGCCAAGGGCCAGCAGAGCTCGTCTTCGCAGCCCATGGTGCAGGAGAAGGCGCCCTCGCTGGTCGATCCGGCCGGGCCCACCATCTCCCTGGTCAGCTCCGAGCCGGTGTTCATCATGGCCTCAGCGCTGAACGCCTGCGGCTACGACGAAGGCCTGGAAGAAAGCGCGCCGGTACGCAAGAAGGTGCGCGAGGAGATCAACCAGGCGCTGGCCCGCAGCGAAGAGGCCCGCGCCACCCGCGATGCCGTCTGCCTGTTCATCGCCCAGCATCGCATGACAGGTTCGCAGCGCGACATTGCCCAGTACATCTCCCTGGCTCTCTACCTCACGCCTCCGCCCGACCTCGAAACCTCGGTGGAGCTGCCCGAGATGCCTCCCGACTCGACCCAGGTGGTGGAGATTGCGCCCCTGTTGCGCCGGTTCGTGGAGGCCGTCGACCTGCACGGAATCTGGCTGGCAGTGCACCACACCTACGACGACGAGGCCGACCGGCTCCACGATCCGATGTCGAAGATGATCGTGTCGACCAATCTCTACCTCAAGCTGCCGGCCTCCACCTACGATGGACGCCGCTTTGTGGTGGTCATTGAACCCATGCTCTCGCCGCACACGGTCAATGCCCGCGTCTACGGCACCGACTATGTGGTGGTGGTTTCGCCGGTCGACGGCAAGATCCGCATGGACGACGTGCGCCACACCTATCTGCACTACGTGATTGAGCCGCTGCTCTATGCCCGCGCCAACGCCATCGATCGCATGCAGCCGATTCTGAAGGAAGTGCGCGAGGCTCCGCTGGAGTTCCGCTACCGCTCCGACTCCGTGCCGCTGACCATCGAGAGCCTCATCAAGGCCATCGAGGCGCGCACTATGGATACCGGCATTCCCGAGTACAAGATTCCCGCTGGCGTCATGCGCTCGGACATGGCGCGTTACGAGAATGAGCGCCAGGCAGTGCAGAAGAAGATGGATACTGTCCGGTGGGCCGCCGTGCGCCACGACATGACCCAGGGATTTGTCCTGACCCAGTACTTCTACGAGCAGATGATCCAGTTCGAGAAGGACCCGGCCGGCCTGCGCGACACCATCGGCGAAATGGTCTACAGCATGGACATCGACCAGCAGGTGCATCGCTCCCGCCAGATTGAGTTCGACAAGGAAGCCGACGGCGACGTGCTCACCCGCAGCAAGCCCCGCAAGCTCAGCGGTTTGGACCTGGCGGAAGCCCGTCTGGCCGCCGGCGACATTGCCACCGCCAGCGCCATGGCGCGCCAAGTGCTCACGGTGCATTCCGATACCCTGGAATCGGTGGCCGACAGTGCCCGCGCCAACTTCATTCTGGCCCGGGCGGCCATCCTCACCGGCCATCCCGATCAAGCCATCGAGGGATTCCAGAAGACCCTGGCTACCAGCAAGGAACCGCGTCTGCTGGCTTGGTCCCACATTTACCTCGGCCGGATGCTCGACCTCGATTGCAAGCGCGACGAGGCCATGGCTGAGTACAAGCTGGCGCTCCAAAATCGCGACGGGCAGCAGGATACCCGTCTGGCCGCCGAACGCGGCGCCAGGGCGGCGTACGCCGTCAAGGGCCACAGTTGCGAAGAGGATGCGGACGACGATGCCCCGGAGCAGGGGCCTGCCAAGTCGCCCGCGGGCGCTTCCGGGCACAATCCAGCGCCCAAGCTCCAGTAATCTCTGGGGGTCGATTCGCAGGCCCCCTTTTACGTCTAACCACAGCGAGGGGAGCAGTCGGGATTTCCCGGCCGCAGTGTCGGCTCCAAACACTGGTCCCAAAATGGCTTGAGTAGGTTCAAACTGATCGAGGGGCACATGGAAGCAGTCCTGTCAGAACTGGAAACCGCGCTTGGGCATGAATTTGCCCATCCGGAGGTTCTGGTGCGCGCTTTGACGCACCGTTCTTTATCGAATGAGCGGGCATCCAACGAACGGGCGGCCGGCGTCCAGGCAAAAGAGAATGGCCAGGATGCCTCCTCTGCCACCGGCGACAACGAGCGGCTGGAGTTTCTGGGCGACGCGGTGCTCGGTCTGGTGGTGGCCGAGGCGCTGTTCGGGGCTCATCCGGAGTGGCAGGAGGGCGAGTTGACCCGTGTCCGGTCCCAGTTGGTCAGCCGCCAGCACATGGCGGAAGTGGCCTCGGCCATCCACCTGGGCAACCATCTCCGCCTCAGCCGCGGTGAAGATCGTAGCGGCTTGCGGAACAAAAGCACCGTACTTTCGAATACCATGGAAGCAGTGATGGCTGCGCTGTACCTGGACGGCGGCCTGGAGCCGGTTAAAGCTTTTGCCCGCCGTTGGGTCATGGGCGAGGCAGCCGAGCACTTGGCCGAGGAGTTGCGTTCCGGCGCGGCGCTCGGAAATTTCAAGTCCGCCTTGCAAGAGCATCTACAGGCGGAGCGGTTGGGAACCCCGGTGTACCGGGTAAAAAGTGAGAGCGGCCCCGACCACCGTAAGCGTTTTCTGGTCGAGGTCCGTCTCAAGTCCGGTGAAGGCGAACCCGGCAAGGCATTGGCCCGCGGCATGGGCAGCACCAAGAAGCACGCCGAGCAGGATGCCGCGCAGCGCGCACTGGAGCGGTTGACGGCAGACCCGGCCAAGTCCGGCGTCCCGGATGAAGCAGAAGAAGAGGAGTAATTGGCACCATGAGCACGTCCGTCCAAGAGGCCGGCCCAACACAGCAGCAGCCGCCGCTGTGGAATCATCTGCCCAGCTTGCCGGAAGCCCTGGCATCGCTGTTGCGGACGGTCGTCGTGGCTCTGTTTCTGCTCACTTTTGTCCTGCAACCCTTCCTCATCCCCTCCGAGAGCATGGAGCACACTCTGCTGGTGGGCGATTTTCTGCTGGTCAACAAGCAGGTCTACGCGCCGGCCGGCCTCAGCCGCTTCCTGCTGCCCTATCGCGACGTCGCCCGTGGCGACATCGTCGTCTTCCACTTCCCGCAAGATCCGCGGCGCTTCCTGGTCAAGCGCGTCGTGGGCATTCCCGGTGACCGGCTCCGCATTGAGGATGGCCGGGTCACGGTCAACGAACAGCCTTTGGCCGAGCCTTATGCGGCCTTTGAGCCGGCCGCGCCCAACCCCTTCCGCGACAACTTTCCCGCCAGCGTCTACACCGATCCGGCGGTCGATCCTGTCTGGTGGAAGCAGATGCAGAGCCTTGTCCAACAGGGCGAACTGGTGGTCCCGCAAGGCGAGTATTTTGTACTCGGCGACAACCGCAATCACAGCAACGATTCCCGCACCTGGGGCTTTGTTCCACGCCAGGAAATCGTCGCCCGGCCCCTGGTCATCTACTTCTCTCTCACCCGTCCTTCCTCCACCGATGTGCAACAGGCTGCGGATGATAGACTCGGACACGATAGGGAACTCGCGGCACGACTCACGGGATTCGCGCGCTGGAAGCGCATCTTCCATGTAGTTCACTAGAGAGTTTCCGCCTGGAGCCTTTTTCGGGCGCCAGGCAATTCCACAAAGAGCGACAGGATGACGAAGAAAAAATCGCTGCCAGAGCAGTCGGCTCCAGCTCCCGTTGAACAAGTCGTGGAAGAAACCCCCTACGAAGCGGCAGCCAGCATCTGCTCCGTCCTTGTGGTCGGTCTGTTCATCCTCACCTTTCTCGCGCAGAACTTCGTCATTCCCTCCGGATCGATGGAAAAGACGCTGCTGGTTGGCGACCATCTGGTGGTCGATCGCATCACCCTCGCCCCGCCTGCCAAGTGGATGCCGCTGGTGCACTATCGCGAGCCCAAGCGCGGCGATATCGTGGTCTTCCTCAAGCCCGGCGAGCCCGATCTGTTCCTGGTCAAGCGGCTGGTGGGCGTACCCGGAGACCGCATTCATCTGCGCAACGGCATCGTCATCATTAACGGCGTCGCCCAGAGCGAGCCCCATGCCGAGCCGGTCACCTTCGAGAATCACCAGGACTTTCTGGATGAGTACCCCTCCATTCCTCCTTCGGTCGATGGCGGCGCCACCGAAACCTGGGCCGTGGACTTTCCCAATCATGTTGAAAACGGGGACCTCGTGGTTCCTCCCGGCAAGTACTTCATGATGGGCGATCACCGCCACAACAGCCTCGACTCGCGCTATTGGGGATTTGTGCCCCGGGAAAACATTGTGGGCCGGCCGCTGTTCAACTACTGGTCGTTCACCACTCCCGAAAACCAGTACGAGCAGACCGGCATTGGCAACACCGTGGCCTGGATGGGTCACGTGGTGATCCACTTCTTTACGGAAACGCGCTGGACGAGGACACTAAACCCGGTGCGTTGAAAAGCAGTGATCAGTTGTCAGTGATCTGTTGTCAGTCAATGGCTCTTACCACTGCCTCTGCTCTCTGAAACAGACGCCTTAAACTGACAACTGACAACTGACAACTGACCACTGACGACTGAAAAAACATGATGGAAGAAGTGCAAGGCCGGAAGCAGAAACACAAGCGGCTTTGGCAGGCCCTGGCGGTGCTGGTGGCCATCCTGGCGGTGCTGATTGTGCCCCCGCTGGTGAGCCTGAGCCATTACAAAAGCCAGATTACCCGTCTCATGGCCGCATCCTTGGGCCGCCCCGTGCGCCTCTCCGCGGTGGAGATGCGCCTGCTCCCGCGGCCGGCATTCGAGCTGTCGGACCTCACCGTCCAGGAAGATCCCGCCTACGGCGCCGAGCCGGTGCTCCATGCCAACTCGGTCACCGCCAACATCCGGTTGCTCTCCCTGTGGCGCGGACGCCTCGAAATCGGCAGTGTCAGCCTCGACGAAGCCAGCCTGAACGTGGTGCGCACGCCAGGGGGCCACTGGAATCTGGATTCGCTCTTCCACTCCCCGGCCGTGCAGGGGGATGGCGCCATCGGCGGCCGGCCCCTGCCCTACCTTGAAGCCACCAACTCCCGCATCAACATCAAGAACGGCGCGGAAAAGCTGCCGTTTTCGCTGGTCGACGCCAAGTTCTCGTTCTGGCAGGATAAGCCCGGCGAATGGCGCATCCAGTTGCGCGGCCAGCCCGCTCGTACCGACGTGAGCCTGGAACTGGCCGACACCGGCATCGTGCGCCTCGAGGCCACCATGCACCGTGCGCCGGAGCTGCGCAAGATGCCCGTGCATCTCGACCTGGACTGGCGCGAAGCCCAGTTGGGCCAACTCACCCGCCTGATTCTGGGCTCCGATCCCGGCTGGCGTGGCGATCTCACTGGCGAATTGCATCTGGACGGCACGGCGGAAGCCGCGCAGGTCAAGATGCGCCTGCGCGCCACCGGCGTCCACCGGGCAGAGTTTGCCCCGGCCTCGCCGTTGGACTTTGACGCACGCTGCAGCTTCGACTACCACCACTCCATCCGCTCGGTTGAGAATCTGGCTTGTGACTCGCCTTTGGGCGACGGGCACATCCGCTTTGCCGGCGATCTGCCGGGCGAGGGCGCACAGCCCCACTTTTCGGTCGAGCTCGACAAGATTCCGGTGGCCGCTGGCCTTGACGCCCTGCGCACGGTCCGCAGCAACTTTGGGCCTGGCCTTGAGGCCAAAGGCTCCATCAGCGGCAAAATCGTGTACGCCGTCGCCGCTCCCGACAGCAGCGAGGAAGCCAAGCCTTCTGCCGCTCCCAAGCACGGTGCGGCCCGCCAAGCCAAGCCTCACGCCCCCGTGCCTCCGCCGCTCACCGGCAGCTTCACCGTCGATGGTTTTCAACTCAGCGGGGACGGTCTCGGCAGTCCCATCCTCATTCCCAAGCTGGTGCTGGAGCCGGCCACAGACCAGCAAGCGGATCACCCCGTGGCGCTGGCGGCCACGGCCAGCATCCCTGCCGGCGGCAGCAGCCCGCTCACCGTTACCTCGCGGATTGCGCTCTCCGGTTATCAAGTTTCCGTGCGCGGACAGGCTTCCATTGCCCGGGCCAGGGAATTCGCGCATGTGGCCGGCATGGCGGATGCGTCGGCGCTCGATGCGCTGGCCGGCGATGCCGCTTCTGTTGATCTCACGGCCGAGGGTCCTTGGCTGGCGATCCGCAAGATCCCTTCAAGCGCCAACCTGCCTGCCGGCGCCGGAGCGGAACCGCCCACCCCAGCGGATGTCGCCGGGGACCACCTGAGCGGCACCGTGACCCTGCACAACGCCAACTGGAAGGCCGATTACCTGGTCAACCATGTGGAGATTGCCCAGGCCACGCTGCACCTCGACACCACCGCCACCCGTTGGGATCCGGTGGTCTTCTTCTACGGCCCAGTGAAGGGGACTGCCAGCCTGGAACTTCCCAAAGACTGCGCGGGGCTTCAGCCCTGCCTGCCCAAATTTCAGGTGCAGTTTGGCGTGATCGATTCGAGCGCTCTGCAGGCTGCGGTGCTGGGAGCGCACGAGCGCGGCACGCTGCTCTCTACGCTCATTGCCAAGCTGCGTCCTGCCTCGGTCGCGCCCGCCTGGCCGCAGTTGGAGGGCACGGTCAAGGCCGAATCCCTCATTCTGGGGCCGGTCACGCTGCATGAAGCGGTGGCCACTCTCCGTATTCTGCCCACCGGCGCTGAACTCACCTCCCTGGATGCCAGCTTGCTCGGCGGTCACGTGCACGGAACTGGCACGCTGCAAACCCCGGCAACCAACCAGGACAAGCCCGTCTATACGCTGGAGGGCCAGTTCCAGAACCTCAGCCCGGTCGCAGTGGGCCAGTTGGTCGGCCAGCACTGGTCTGGTGGCGCATTCGATGCCAACGGCAAGGTGGACCTCTCCGGCTTCATGGAGAAGGACCTGATGGCCTCAGCCAAAGGCACGGTCCATTTCGAGTGGAAGCATGGAGTCGCCGGCGGCGGCGCACAGGCTCCCTCGGTGCTGGCCCGCTTCGATCGCTGGGCTGCCGACGCTGAAATTGCCAACGGGGCGGTCACGCTGAAGCAGAATCAGGTAGAGCGCGGCGCACAGAAGGCTGCGGTCGAGGCCGCTTTGACCTTCAGTTCCTCGCCTAAAGTGGCTTTTTCGACGCAAAAAGACGCCAAAAAGTAGCGAAATCCACGAATTTCATGCAGAAAAGCCCGGCTTATCGCCGGGCTTTTCTGCATGAAATGAGGACCTGCGTGTGCCCGAATTTGCCCGGCCGCTACAATGGGATCATGTCGACTTCTGTGGCAACTTCCCCGGTTCAAATCCACTGCAAGGGCGTCCTGTTTGATATGGACGGCATCCTCATCTCGTCCATCGGCTGCGTGGAGCGTTGCTGGACCAAGTGGGCGGAAATGAGAGGGATCGACCCGGAATACGCCTGCCATACAGCCCACGGGTGCCGGGCCATTGAGACCGTCGCCAAGCTGCGCCCTGATCTGGACCCCGCGGCTGAGCTCAAGATCGTCGAAGACATGGAAATCGAAGATACGGAAGGAATTATCTTGCTTCCGGGCGTGCTGGACCTGCTCAAGGCCCTGCCGCCGGAGCGCTGGACGGTCGTCACGAGCGCCACCGAGCGGCTGGCGCGCATCCGCCTGGCAGCCGGCGGAATTCCGGTGCCGGAGCGCATCGTTCATGCGGAAAGCGTGACCCAGGGCAAACCTAACCCTGCGCCCTATCTTGCTGGCGCTGCACTACTTGGCTTTGCCCCGGAGGACTGCGTGGTGTTTGAGGATGCGGCCTCGGGAACCAAGTCGGGCCACGCGGCAGGCTGCACGGTGGTAGCCACCCTCTTCTCACATCCCGCTGATTCTCTTGATGCTGCCGACTACCTCGTCGAAGATGTGACCGGCATCGAAGTAGAAGCCCTCGCCGGTGGCGAGGGCTTGGTGCTGACTCTTACCCCTTTGGCGGCGTAAGGATCTACTCGTTGGCCTCGATACGGCGGCCGTGCGTCTCCTGGATCTGCCGCGAGTTCATCTTGTAGAGGGCGGAGAAGTTACGCAACTGATCGCGGCTCAGGCCCAGTTCCTGCTCGAAGACAAACCAGCGCACGCCCTCGGTGCAAGGCGGCGCCGAAAGCGATCCCATAAAGGTCCAGTAACCGCGGTCCTTCGGCAAAAGACCGCCAGGATTCACCATCTCGGTTACTTTTTCCTTGGCGCCGGCAGTGGCAGGTAGATGCTGCCAAATTGTTGCAAGCACGGCGTTTGGGTAGCCCTGGTCTTCCATCAGCCGCACATCCAGCACGGCCAGTTTGCCCTCTGCGCTCTTGTGCACCAGGTGCACGTCCATGTCCGAAAGCTTGCCCTTCACGGCCTCTTCGCCGGGGTGGTGAAAGTGGAACTGGATGAGGTCGTAGCGCACGCCGCCGGCCACGATATAGCTGCCCGGGTTCACGTGGACCTCGATGGTATGCCCCGTGTTTTCAACCGTGGCCGAGCCCGCTAGGTAGTGGAACTCGATGGGCTTGAGCGCCTTGTTCAGGTGGGCGCCGCGAATGTCGATCGGCGACTGTTCGTGGCCCTCCGAGCACGCCTTGTAGGCCGGGTCCAGCTTGCCCCAGGTCAGTGCGCCTCGTTTTCCCTGGTAGTCCCAGGGAGCAGTGGTTTGCGCGGCGGCCAGCGTGGCCATGGCGAACACAAGCGCAGCAAAAGCGGGAAAACGCATGAAGATCTCCTCTTTCGAGAGACGGAATGATGCCCCGAAGAATTCTAAGTCATGGACGCACGGGGAGGAAAAAAGAATGGGACCCATCGGGTGATGGGTCCCATTTGTGGAGAGTGCAACGTGATTCGGTGCTTACTTCTTGGCAGCTGCCTTCAGGCCAGCCTGCTCGGCCAGGATGGCTGCCTTGTCGGTGGCCTCCCAGGTGAAGTCAGGATCGTTGCGGCCGAAGTGGCCGTAGGCTGCGGTCTTCTGATAGATGGGCCGGCGCAGGTTCAGGCTCTCGATGATGCCCTTGGGGGTGAGCGAGAAGTTCTTGCGGATCAGTTCGGTCAGTTTGGATTCGCTGACCTTGCCGGTACCGAAGGTGTCCACGCGCACGCTGACCGGATCGGCCACGCCGATGGCGTAGGCGAGCTGAACTTCAGCGCGCTCGGCCAGCCTGGCTGCCACGATGTTCTTGGCGATATAACGGGCCATATAAGCCGCGGAACGATCGACCTTCGTCGGATCCTTACCGCTGAACGCGCCGCCGCCGTGCCGTCCCGCACCACCGTAGGTATCTACGATGATCTTGCGGCCGGTCAGACCGGTGTCGCCCATGGGGCCGCCCACAACGAAACGCCCGGTGGGGTTGATGTGGTACTTGGTGTGCTCGTCGAGCCATGCGGAGGGAAGCACGGCCTGGATCACATACTTGAGAATGTCGGCGTGCAGGTCCTCATTTGTGACGCTTTCAGCATGTTGCGTCGAAATGACGACAGCATCGATCCGCGATGGCTTGCCGTTTTCGTCGTACTCGACTGTAACCTGGCTCTTGCCGTCGGGACGCAGATAGGGCAGCTTGCCGCTTTTGCGCACCGCGGTGAGCTGGCGGCAGAGCTTGTGGGCCAGCGAGATGGGAGCAGGCATCAGCTCGGGGGTCTCGTTGGAGGCATAGCCGAACATCATGCCCTGGTCGCCGGCGCCGCCGGTGTCCACACCCTGGGCGATGTCGCCTGACTGCTTGTTGATGGTCGAAATGACCGCGCACGTGTTGGAGTCGAAGCCATAGAGGGCGTTGTCGTAACCGATGGAGGCAACAACGCCACGGACGAGGCTCTGCAGGTCGACATAAGCCTTGGTGGTGATCTCGCCGGCGATGACCACGAGCCCGGTAGCCGTCAAGGTTTCTGCGGCGACGCGGCTGTAGGGATCCTGCTCGAGGCAGGCATCCAGAATGGCGTCGGAAACCTGATCGGCAATCTTGTCCGGATGGCCTTCGGTGACGGACTCAGAGGTAAACAAGAAACGGTCGCTCAACTTAAAGCTCCTCCCATTGCAGGGAATTCAATTTGGGCTGCCTGTCGCAAGGACCGATTCATGCTGGAAAACCGACTCGGAGAGCAAGAACCTTCTCTCCCGCCGGACCCACTCCCGCACAGGACACGCCAGCACCGTCAGGCCTGCGCCTTGGGATGCATCCTCTAATCATAATTGCCGCGAACGAGCGGGAGCAAAGACTCGCAAGCGAATGGGGAGGAATCCATGCTCAAGGGGGCTGTGGGTCAGTTGAACAGGAGGTCTGGCTGCCTTACCCGTTGATCCAGGAGACGACGCGGGCAAACCAGGCGTGAATCGAGGATAGAAAGGCATGGACAGCGGCGGAGGCATGTTCCATGGGCGGCATCAGGGTAGGCCACCATCCGGCGCGAAAGCCGAGGTAGCGCAGTGTCACGAACCCGCCGAATGCCACGATGAGCAGCAAGAGGATGGCGCCAATCCAGCGCAAGCGAATCTCGATGGCGTCGCGGCGCTGCATGCGGGCCTTGCCCACATTGGAAGCGAAAGTCGTCCAACTGCGGTCGTCGTCGGTCGCCTCGCCAGAGGCGTTATAGGCGCGGAGAAAGCGCTCGGTCCAGTCATGCTCGTCCAAGCCCAGGGCTCCGGCATAGCCGCGCACGATACCTTTGTTGAGGATGCCGCCTGGAAGCAGGCGAAACTTCTCCTGCTCCAGCGCGACCAAATGATGTCGGCTGATCTTCGTAATCGCGGTAATCTGCTCCAGCGCAATGCCGCGGGATAGCCGCTCCATGCGCAGGTCTTCTCCAAAACTTCCCATCAGCAACCAGATACGAGAAATGGAATCCACAAGGATTTCCACATTCACAATAAACCGGGATTGGCCTTGCGTCAAAACAAAATGCCGGTTGTTCCTTTCTTTTCATTTACCTGGGGAATCAGAAGCGAATTGGCAATCGATCTTTGCAGACCGGGCCTGACCAGACAGACACCGGGGAGAGCGGATGGAAACCAGGTGCAGAGGAAGGGTTTCACCTTCCAAGGCTGTTACCCTGAGAGGAGGGTTTTTGTGTTCTGTTTTTGCCCGTCGGAGCCATGCCAGGAATGAATAAGCTCGTCTTTGCCAATCTGCTGCACCGCCCCGTGCGCGCCATCATCAGCGTGCTCGCAGTGGCCATTGAAGTCATCATGATTCTGTCGATTGTCGGCGTTTTCATGGGCATGCTGAATGACCAGAAGCAGCGCACCAATGGCATTGGCGCCGACCTGACCTTGCGCCCCTCGAATGCCAGCTATATGAACGGGGTAGGCGGAGCGCCCATGCCGATCAAGAACATCGAGGCCATCCGGCGGCTGCCGCATGTAGCCGTGGCTTCGCCGGTGATTCAGAACCTGACCACCGCGGGCAAGGTCGAAGTGCTCTATGGCATCGACTACCCCAGCTTTAACGCTCTGAAGCCCTTTGTTTTCATGGAAGGCGGACCGTTCCAGGCGCCCGATGACGTGATTATCGATGACGTGTTTGCCCGCTCCGATGGCGGCCATCGCGTGGGCGATTCGATCACCATCATGAACCGCCCGTTCCGCATCTCGGGCATTGTGGAGCACGGCAAGGGCGGCCGGAAGCTGTTGCCCATCGACACCATGGGCCAGATGATGGGCGCCGAGGGCAAGTCGTCGCTGTTCTACATCAAGTGCGACGATCTGGCCAATCAGGAAACGGTCATCAAGGAGATCCACGCCACCAAGGGCCTGGAAGACAACCAGGTGCAGACCATGGAAGAGTGGCTGTCGATGATGACGCCTGACAAGATACCTGCCTTCAACATCGCGCTCGATGTGGTCACCGGCATCGCGGTCGTAGTCGGGTTCCTGGTGATCTTCCAATCGATGTATACGGCTGTGCTGGAACGGACCCGCGAGATTGGCATTCTCAAGTCAATGGGCGCCTCCAAACCGGCCATTGTCGGCATGATCGTGCGCGAAACTGCACTGATGGCGGTGGCTGGCGTGCTGGTGGGCATTGCCGGAACGTACGGCGTGAAACTCCTGATCATGCACTTGTTTCCCACACAGCACTTCGAGATTACCGCGGCCTGGATTGCCAAGGGGGCCGTGATCGCCTTTGCCGGCGCGCTTTGCGGCGCACTCTACCCAGCTTGGATGGCCTCGCGCAAGGACCCGATCGACGCGCTCGCGTACGAATAGGGTGAGCGTCGCAGGAAGGCGATGGAGTTACCGGGGGCACGGCTCTAACTTGAGTCGTGCCTCTCCTTCGTAGAGGAGCTTGCTTCAGTCGATAAGTTTCTCGATCTCGTCCAGATCGAAGCGAGCGGAGCATCCGGGAATGTCGAAAGCACGAACCTCCAGCGGCTCAAGCCGCCCGGCAACGTATCTGTACTTTGTCCCGTCCGGGTCGATGACCAATATGGTCCGAATGCCCATTTGCTCATAGTTGCCGCACTTGGTCATGACACGCTTGAGTGCATCGGCCGGAGAGAGAATCTCGAACACCGCGAGAGGCGGGTGGGTGACAATCTGCTCGATGGGGCGGTTTCGGTCAAGGATGGTTATGTCGGGCACAAGGAAGCAATCGGGGGCAACCTGCACCCTGAGTTCTGGCCGGACTCGAATCTGACCTGTTTGCGCCTGCTGTTGGAACCAGAGATAAATCGCTCCCTGCCACGCAGAATGATCGTTCTCTCCCACGGGCCGCTCCTGGATCTGGCCATTGACGTACTCGGCGTCGGGCTCGAAGGAGCTGTTCAGGTATTCTTCGATGCTGATATAGCTCATCGCTGCTGCCATGGCTCCTCCTTTGAGAACATATTACTCCCGATCCGTTCAATTGAGGATTGCCGGCTTTCCACACCAAAAACCAAGCGGACCGCCCGAAAGGCGTGGCCCGCTGTGCCGAAATCGATCTTGAGAGAAACACTACTTCTTGTCCAGCGCATACTCCATGGACCAGATGGACCCTGGACGCATGTACATGCTGGCACGGAAGAGGCCGTGGATCTCATAGGCCTCGGGAGTGCGGAAGAAGTAGCCGCGATCGCGCCAGACCACGTTGTTGACGCCTTTGGCGGTGGCGAAGCCCTCGCTGGTGAGCCCCTCGGCGATCATGTGGCTGGCCACGGCAAAGGTAGCCCCGGTCCAAACCTCTTCCATCTGGGTGTTGGTGTGAAGCAGCGTGCCGTCGGCGCCGATGCCGCTGACAGCGCCCATCTCGCCCTTGGCGAACTTGCGCACATTGGTGTTGAAGACCATGTGCAGTGCGGAAACGCGCATGTTTTTTGGAACCAGATCGCCCAGGCCGGTGAGGCTAGCGTACCACTGGCCTGCCAACTGCTCGGCCATCACTGCCGCGGTGTCCTGCCCCTGCACGGCATAGCGGAAGTAGGTTCCGGTCCACAACTTTCTGATATAGGCGTGGGCGGCGCGTTCTTCCAGCGCGTCATACGCGTCGGCGGTGGCAGGCTCGCCCAGCTTTTCTGCCATGCGCGCGGTGGCCTTGAGCGCGGCCAGGTAGAGGCTGCCGGAGTAGGCGCTTTCGCCGGTGGCAATCCACTCGTCGTAGGTCTGGTCGGGGAAGCCTCCATTTTCAATCAGCCCATCCCCGTCGGTGTCGTACTGCTTGAGGTGCTCCATGGCCATCTTGACAGCGCTCCAACTGGAACGCAGAAACTCGTCGTCCCTGGCGCCGGTCAGCGCGTAGTCGCGCCAGATCATCAGCACATACTTGGAGTTCAGATCGCGCCAATTGGAGACATCCTGGTAGTTGTACTGGTTGGGATTGTCGAGCGGGTCCTCGCCGGGTGCTCCCAGGTCGTGCGGGGCGGCGCCGGGAGTTTTGCGCGTGTATTCGACCAGTTGATGTTCGCGGTAGCTGCGCCATCCCCAGATGGAACGCTGCGGGTTGGATTCGGGAATAGTTTGGGTGTACTCCCGCATCTCCTGCTTTTCGATCTCCGGCCAGAAGCGGAGCAGGGCGAAGGAGCCGTAGAAGCGCACATCCAGGCTTCCGTAGAAGGGGTAATCGAAGCACTCCAGATAGCTGAAGCGGTCGCCGGAGGGGAGAGAGGGGGGCAGGGCATCGCGTTCGCGTCCCCAGAGCGTGCCGCCGTCGGCCAGGAAATAGAGTTCGTTGAAGAGCTCGGCGCGGTACCACTGCGGCTTGTGCTCGTCGCTGACAATCGGCTTTTGCCAGGCGTCGATGGTCTGGCTCCACTCCTCTTGGTGTGCGAGGGCGGTGCGGGCGATCTCCCAGGCATGGGTGCCTTCCGTGCCAAAGAAGTGCGTGTAGTGGCGGTTCCACTTGCGACCGCCGCCGAACTGGACCACCGGCAGGTCCCAGCTGAGAGCCATGGGAACCAGGCGCTTTTCATGCGGAGCGAGGGTGAAGCGCACGGCAATGGCTCCGGCCAACGGGTCACCGCTGGAGGCCACTGGCTGGGCAACGTTGGGCAGCCGGCCATCCTTGGCAAACGGGGTCCAGACCTCAGAACCATCGCCGTTGGCGGGATAGGTGCCCAGGTAGGTGACCTCGGCTCCGTCGCCGGGCTGGGTGGCGATGGCGAACTGCCCATCCCACTCCTCGGTGACCGGGCCCTGGCGCAGGCGATCGAAGACGATGCCGCTGATGGGGTTGTTGTCTGTGCTGCTTGCCGGCTTTTCTGTGACAAAGCGATTGGTGTCCTGCTGGTTCAACGCCCCGTCAAAATTGTGCGATGCATCGCGGAACCAGCCCACCATATTGGTCCAGGAGAACAGGATGGAGACGGTGAGAGGCTTGGCGGTGGGATTTTCCGCAGTCCAGCGATAGACCGCCACCGGGTAGCTGGTCTCTTTGTAGTTGTCCGGGAGGATGGGCGAGAATTGCTCGACGGTGAGTTTGACCGGCAGGATCTTGGTGCCGTAGGAGAACCAACTCTTGGGGTAAAGCGCGGCGTATTCGCCATCGCCGGCCGGGTAGCTCCAGTTCCAACTGCCTAGCGCTCCGCTTTGCGGCCGACCCACGGAAAGGGGCATGGCTATTGGGAGGCCGCCCTCCGGTTGGGCGAACACGGCGAACTGGTTGGAGGGAACGTCCTTGAATTTGTGCGTTCCCGTTTTGATGTGCCAGCGTTCAAACCGGCCGCGATAGCTGCGCGAGAAGGTGCCGGCGCCAAATCCGCCGACCGGCGCGCCTTGCCAATAGCCGTCTTCAATGACGGAGTTGGCCACTTCGGGCCGGGGGCTGCCGGGGTTTGCGGGAGGTGTTCCGATGGGAATCCGCCACGCCGCAGAGGGAATCACACTCTGGCCAAAGGCCATTGCAGAGCCGGCCGCAAAGACGGCGATAGTATAGATAAATCGATTAATCTGGATCTCCTGGGGCTGGCTGGACGCACAGTCTACAGTCCATCATCATACATACGCCGTTTGGCGTGGGGCAAAACAGGCGGTGGATTTGTTGCTCTCCCGCAAAAAAGGGGACGGGCCCGAAGGCCCGTCCCCTTTTTTGGTGCAGTGGTTGTGGACAGCGATTAGAAGTCCAGACGCAACGAGAGCTGTACCTGGCGTGGGCTGTAGGCGAAGTTGGAGTCGGCGTTGCTGACCGAGCCAAAGCCACTGGCATTGACTCCGGCACCAGTCTTGGGAACGTAGGTCAGGGTCGAGCATTCCTGCTGTGCCTGTCCAGTCACCAAGACTGAGCAACCGCTCGTCACGCCCGAGTTGGACGACAAGTTGTACGCGGCGGAGCTTACACCTGTAACGTTCATGTGATTGGCGACATTGAAGAACTCGCCCACCAACTGCAGATGGTAGGGCTTGCCAGCCGCCTCGACGGAGAACTGCTTCTCCAATTTCAGATCGACGACCTGCGTACGGGGCAACTTATAGGTGTTGCGTCCGATGGCAGGAATCCAGTAGTTGGTACCCGCGCCATTCCAACTGGAAGAGTACGCGGAATAGGAGGGATAACCGGAACCGATGGTGGCCGAATACGGCAGGCCTGTCTGCGCTTGGTAGACCGGGTTTAGGCTCCAGTCGTTGACAAGCCACTTGGCCCAACCGTTTGTTTGGATTTCAGGAGAGTTGATGAGCGCCCAGGCAACCAGGCGGCTGGGGACGTTGAAACTTGAGTTGCCGTAGTTGGCGCCCTTGGAGTATCCGTCGATGTTGTACGGATCGAATGCGCCGTTGCCCAGGGTGGTGGTCGACTCGTTCTGGTTGTTGTCCAAGGCGTGCGACCAGGTGTAGTTGACGTCATACTGGACCAGTTTGGAGGTCTTGTTCACGACTTCAGCTACCATGGCGTGGTAACTGGAGTTGATATTGCTGAACAGTTCGTTCACAGCTCCAAATTTCGTATTCAGGAAGCCTGTGTAGGTGGGAACGGTAAAGGTCGTACCCGACTTGATGGGCCCTTGGCCGCTTGCATCAGCAACCGTGATGACACTGCTGACAACGCCGTTTGGCGTGGCGGCGGTTGCGACCGTGTTCGCATTCGGGTTGTAGTTGATGTTGATTGCGTTGGGCAATTCCCGGCCCAATGCCCCCATGTAGCTGAGCTGGAGGACCGTTCCCCTGTGTATTGACTGTTGCAAGGAGAGGTCGAACTCATGGACCTGCGGGTTCTGGAAGTTCTTGGAGAAGAACTGCGAGGTCGGAGCCGATCCGGCCGCAGCGGAAATGATATTGGGAAACAGCGGGGCGGTCGTCATATTGGGCTTTTGCGTTGCCGAAACAAACTGTCCGAGCGGGCTGCCCGTATTCAGCAGGTTGTTCAACAGCACACCGTTGGTCACGCGGCCATAGTAGAGACCGTAGCCGAGACGGAGCGTGGTTTTGCCGGAACCGAACGGATCGTACGCAAGGCCCATGCGCGGACCGAGGTTGTTTTTGTCGCTGGGGTGGTTGGTGATGTTGGCCGTCGCAGCGAGCGCGGGGCAGGTGCCGGGGCCAGTGTAGGTCGAGCACAAACCGTTTGTCGTGGACAGATACGGGACGAAAGTGCCGGAAGCTGTGACCAGCGTGGAATACGGTGTCGGCAGGCTTTCATAGTCGTAGCGCAGGCCCAGGTCGAGCGTCAGCCGGGGGCTAAGCTTCCAGTGGTCCTCGACAAAGAAGCCGTAGTCCATAGTTGCCAGGTCCCAAACGGAGGGTCCAAAGCCCTGCGCGAAGGTGCCGCAGGGAGCGGTTCCTGTGTAATTCGTACTGGAGCTTCCGGGTGCCGAGACGGTGCTTACACTATTGCAAACGCCGGTCGATTTGCCTTCGTTCAACACGTCGGCAAAGTAGTTTCCGATGTAGCTGTAGGTGTAAACGCCGTTGCCTTCATAGGTGTTGTTGAGAAGGTCATAGTTGTGGATCATGTCCACGCCGAACTTGACGGAGTGGCTTCCCTTCTGCCATGAGGCCGTATCGCCAACCTGCCACTTGTGCTCATCTGGCAGCGCTTTGCGGTAGGAGTAATACGGCGAACCAAGAGTCATACCGGGGCCCGTTGACGGGTTATCGAGAGAGATTTGCGGCACGTTGGGTGAAAATCCACCGACTGCAGCTGCATTGATTCCGTTTGTACTCTGCAGATACTGCTTGGTGTAAGCACTGAAGGGCTGCTGTCCTTCGTCGTTCAACTCACGGCTGTATTGATAGCGAACTTCATTGGCGATGGTGTTGGTAATCTGGCTGTCGAGCTTGGTCAGGCCGTAGTCGAGCTTGACGTAGTCGGTGCCAAATGTGTCGATGCCGTAATTGTTGGTTGCCTGCGTCTGCACGCCGCCGGGTGAATCCCAGCGGAGACGGTGGAAGAGAACGCTGACGTGATGCTTGTTGTTGACCTGCCAGTCGAGCTTGGGGGTGTTCAGCAACTCGTCGCCGGTGCGGTGAACAGCGCCCAAATCGGTAAGCAGGCTGGCCAACTGCGTGGAATACGCCGCGGCGCCTGCATCGTAGGAGGAGTACTTGAGGCGCGCGGCCAACTCGCACGCTTGCTGATCGACCGAACCCGTGGCAACGCCGGACATGTAGCCCGCGTGTGCGCCGGAGAGGTTACAGGTGGAGCCACTCGGAGCGGTGGTATCCGGATTGACGAAAACGGAACCGGGAGAGTTCGCCTTGCCGGTGCCGGGAAAGTTGCGGCGATATTGGGAGTAGCCGTAGAACCAGAAGAGCTTATCCTTGATCAACGCGCCGCCGGCGTCGAATCCCCAGTCCTTGCGCCAGTCCTTGGGCTTGTAAGGGGCGGTGACATAGCCCGCGGTGGAACTATAGGTGGTGTTGGTGGTGAAGGGGTTGTACGTGCCCCAGTCGTTGTCGCGGTCTTCGAAATAGGCCAGGCCGTGGAGGGTGTTGGAACCGCTCTTGGTGACGGCGTTGATGACGCCGCCGGCGGCGCGGCCGAACTCAGCCGAGTAGACGCCGGTGTTGACCTGGAACTCTTCAATCATGAACTTCGAAGTGGAGTAGCCTTCACGGGTACGGCCACGCTCTTCGGAGTAGTACGCCTGATTGTCGTCGGCGCCGTCGATTTCAACGTTGTTGAGAATCGGGCTGATGCCGCGGAAGGCAATCAAGCCGAAACCGCTGGAGTCTCCCACTGCGGCCGGGGTGAGCAGGGTCATATCGGACCAGCGGCCGCCGTTGAGAGGCAGATTTTCGATGGAGCCACCGGTCAGAACCGCGCTGATGTCCGGCGATTCGAAGTTCAGAATAGGCGCCTCACCCGTCACTTCCACGGTGGAGGTTGTTCCTGCAGCCTGCAGATGCGGCGCGACCGACGTGGTCTGGCCAACCTGCACGATGATGCTGATCGCCCGGAACGGAGCGAACCCTGTTGCGTTTACCGTTACGGTATAGATTGCGGCAGGCAATTGCGGCGCCTTGTAGAAACCGTTCCCATCCGAGGTCAGATGCACTTCGGCATTGGTGGCGTCGTTGTGGATCAAGATGGCTGCGTTCGGAACCACAGCGCCCGTCGGATCGAACACCGTGCCCGCAATGGAGCCTTCGGTGTAGGTCTGCGCGTGCAAGGAAACTCCCTCAGTACAAATGCCCAGGGAGAGAAGCGCCAGGCACAATATGCCAAGGCGCATTCGATTAATTATCATTAGGCCCTCCAAAAGTCGATCTGCGTTGAACGTAAAACGCGTTGATGTTGAGCGGCTGCTCTGTGCGGTGGATGCAGCGGCAGCGCGCTATCCTTAATAGAGATTTTCGCATGTCCGCTGTCTTCTAGCGGTTTTAAGGTCAAAAACCCGCCATGGAACCACAGGCAACGTAAAATACCCCACTTCGCAACGCTACAGAATATAGATCAAATTCCTGTAAACAGACCTCAACCTTTTCCGTCAAACTGTGGATAACTAAGCCGTTATTCAGCAGACATGGAGAATTGGGCGAAATAAGGGTGGCGGGCGGAGAGTTTGGGCGTCGGCTGGAGGCTGTTTTTGCACAGGGCGGTGCCGGTTCACTCCATTATGAGAAATAATAAACTTGTGTCCGCCTCTTCCAGAGGCTTCTGGCGCAAGGAATAGACGATTGAAGATTTCGACAAAACGATGGTTTTATGCTGTCTGGCTGCTTCTGATTGCCGGCTTTGCGCTTTTGCACGCACTCCACTTGACTGCCGATTTCCCGAACCACACGCCCTGGTTTTCCGACTGGGCCAAGTACACCGATGAGGGCTGGTACGGGAACGCGGCCATTCGCGCTCACCTGCAGCACGGGCATTGGTATTTGCCTGGCGACTTCAATCCCTTCCCGGCGGTTCCGGTATGGCCGATCCTGGAGTGGGTTCTGTTCTTCGTTACCGGGGTATCCGTGCAGGCCGCGCGCGGGCTGGCTGTCGCCTTCTTCTTTGCCAACCTGCTGTTGAGCTACCTGCTGCTCAGGACGCGGGGGCCGCGCTGGATGGCGCTGCTCGCCCTGACGCTGGTGGTCACCAGCCCATTTCTCTACTGCTTCAGCCGGCTGGCCATTCTGGAACCGATGCTGACCGCGCTGACACTGGGGGCCCTGAACCTGGCGGTGCGGCTGCCCCGGATGCGGCGTCCGCTGCTGGCTTCTGTCTCGATCGGTTTGCTTTATACCCTGATGATGCTGACCAAGACGACCGCGGTGTTCCTGCTGCCGGCGCTGGGGTGGGCGATTCTTCTGCCGTTGTGGCGGAACCGGAAACTGGCCTTGCGCTGCTCAGTGGCTGCCGCAGGCACCTTTTTGATTACTTTTGGCATTTGGATGGCGCTGGTGATCGGCCATAACCTGCTGGGCGACTACAAATACCTCTTCTTCATCAATAAATATGACAAGCCGAAGGAGTTTTACTGGCCACTGCTCAGCTTCTGGTGGTCGTTCCACGGCGGCTTGTGGGTGGACCGCATCCTCATTCCGCTGGCGGGTCTGCTGTTGCTGGGTGCAGCGGTGGCCTGGTGGAGGAGCAAAGCCTCAGCGGCGGGGACTGCGACTGGATGGGGGGCATGGGGCCGTAAACTGCTGCTGGACCCGGTCTTTGGAGCCTCGGTACTGGCTGCGGCCGGTTATATCTTCTTCATGACCTACCAGAACCACCCGCAGCCGCGCTACTTTGCCCTGGTGGCCTTCTTCTGCTTCTTCATGGTGGTGCAGGGAACCGAGGCGCTGCTGAGCCAGACAGCCGGGGAATCCGGGCCTTGGCTGCGACGACTGGGCTGGGCGGCGCTTGGGCTGGCGGTTGCGGCGGTGGGCGTCAATTCCATCTGGACCCTGAACTATGTAACCCATCCGGAGTACACCTTCGTCACTGCGGCCCGGCAGCTCACTGAATATATAGATGCGCATCCCAACGGCAAGCGGCTGCTGGTTTCCATCAGCGGCGACCAGATTACCCTGGTGACCCACCTGCCCGCGCTGTGCGATGACTTTGGCACGGCCACTCCCAGAGGCCGGTTTCCCGATCTGGCCTCCAAACTCGCCTATTACAAGCCGGGCTGGTATGCCACCTGGAACGATCTGGACCCCGGCACCCTCGAGGACCTGCATAATCACTTCTCGCTGGAACAGGTGGCCAGCTTCCGGGCTTTTGACGATCCGGAGCGCAACCGGCTGGTGCTGTTCAAACTGCATCCGTTGCGCGACGGGCGTAGGCGGGACCCCGGAGATCAAGACCTGCAGGTTCCGCTTCCCGGCGACCAGATCGACATCCCTGTCGAGTAGATCCCAGCCCCGCGCGCACTTTTGAAGTGGCATCCGGAAGAGCGTGCGGGGTGAGCCGGAAAGCTCACCTTTTGCTTCATTTTCTGAAGTGGTCAGACCAGGCGCGCGTTATCTTCAATGGAAATGCCCCTTTAGAATCCTGTGATTGCAATCACTCGACACTGTCCAACGCGGGTGGTACGCTTCCCGTGACTTTACCCCGGTATTCACAGGGGTCGCGTAATGTGGAACTGCTCGAGATAGGGATTCTAACTTCTAGTTGGGAGGACATGTGACTGCACAGTATGGGGTGTATTTCTTATTGGCCGTGAGCGGGCTTTCGCTCGTTGTGGCTTTCTTCTTCGCACGTCAGGCGATCGGCGGAGCCATCAAGACAGGCGCCGGGGTTTTCCTGAAACGTCCGTACAAAACCGCGGTGGCCCTTCTCGGCTTGCTGCTTCCCACACTCGCCAGCGCGCAGACTGAGCCGGCAGCAGGCGGAGGCGAAGCCAGCCTGGTGTTGCCGGATTTGTCGTCAGTGCAATTTTTCGGCATCACCGGCCATAATCTTCTGGCCATCGGATTGCTCTTCTGCGCTGCCGGCCTGTTGTTCGGCCTGGTGATCTTTGAGCAGTTGAAGAACATGCCGGTTCATCGCTCCATGCGCGAAATGTCCGAGCTGATCTACGAGACCTGCAAGACCTATCTGATCACGCAGGGCAAGTTCATCATGATTCTCTGGGCTTTCATCGCGGTCATCATCTCGCTGTACTTCGGCTGGCTGTCGCCGGTGCCGGGTAAACCAATCGCAGTTACGTTGCCGGTCATTCTGTTGTTTTCGCTCATCGGCATCGCGGGCAGCTACGGGGTGGCGTGGTTTGGAATTCGCGTCAACACCTTTGCCAACTCACGCGTGGCATTCGCGGGTTTGAAGGGCAAGCCGTATCCGCTCTTTGCGATTCCGCTGAAGGCCGGCATGAGCGTCGGCATGATGCTGATCTCGGTTGAACTGCTCATCATGCTCTTCATTCTTCTGTTCATTCCCCGCGATTTTGCCGGCCCCTGCTTCATCGGCTTCGCGATTGGCGAATCGTTGGGCGCCGCGGCTCTGCGTATTGCCGGCGGCATCTTCACCAAGATCGCCGACATCGGCTCCGATCTGATGAAGATCGTATTCAAGATCAAGGAAGACGATGCCCGCAACCCGGGCGTGATCGCCGACTGCACGGGCGACAACGCAGGCGACTCGGTTGGACCCAGTGCCGACGGCTTCGAGACCTACGGCGTCACCGGCGTGGCCTTGATCACCTTCATCCTGCTGGCCGTCAAGTCTCCCGACACGCAAGCACAACTGCTGGTGTGGATCTTCGTCATGCGCGTGGCCATGCTGATCTCTAGCTCGGCCGCTTACTTCCTCAATGGAGCGATCGCCAAGGCGAAATACGGCAACTCCGACGAGATGGACTTCGAGGCGCCTTTGACCTCGCTGGTCTGGATTACCTCTATCGTTTCCATCGGCCTGACCTACGTGGTCACGTACCTGATGCTCCCCAATCTCGCCGGCGACCCGACGCTCTGGTGGAAGCTGGCTTCGATCATCTCCTGCGGAACCCTGGCGGGCGCGCTCATCCCCGAATTGGTCAAGGTCTTCACTTCAACCAACTCGGCCCACGTGCAAGAAGTGGTTACCTCCGCGAAGGAAGGCGGAGCTTCTCTGGGCATCCTGTCGGGCCTCGTGGCCGGCAACATGTCCGCCTACTGGCTGGGACTGAGCATGGTCGCGCTGATGGGCTTGGGCTATTTCTTCAGCCAAGGCCCGGGCATGGCTGCCATGATGCTGGCTCCGGCCGTCTTCGCCTTTGGCCTGGTCGCCTTCGGCTTCCTGGGCATGGGACCTGTAACGATTGCCGTGGATTCCTACGGCCCGGTTACCGACAATGCTCAATCCGTCTATGAGTTGTCGCTGATCGAAACCATTCCCGGCATCGCCGCTGAGTTGAAGAAGGACTTCAGCATCGACGCCAAGTTCGAACGCGCCAAATACCTGCTGGAAGCCAACGATGGAGCCGGCAATACCTTCAAGGCTACGGCCAAGCCGGTGCTGATCGGAACCGCCGTCGTCGGCGCGACTACGATGACCTTCTCAATCATCATGGCCCTGACCAACGGACTGAAAGATAACGTTGATAAGCTCTCCCTGCTGCACGCGCCCTTTATGCTGGGGTTGATCTGCGGTGGCGCGGTGATCTTCTGGTTCGCCGGCGCTTCCATGCAGGCGGTCACCACCGGCGCATACCGCGCGGTCGAGTTTATCAAGGCGAACATTCATCTGGAAGGCGCGGAGAAGGCATCGGTCACCGACAGCAAGAAGGTGGTCGAGATCTGCACGAAGTACGCGCAGAAGGGGATGTTCAACATCTTCCTCGCCGTCTTCTTTGCTACGCTCTCGTTCGCGTTCATGGAGCCGTTCCTGTTCGTCGGCTATCTGTTCTCGATTGCGATCTTCGGTTTGTACGAGGCGATCTTTATGGCGAATGCCGGCGGCGCCTGGGACAATGCGAAGAAGGTTGTTGAGGTTGACCTGCAACAGAAGGGGACACCTTTGCACGACGCAGTGGTGATCGGAGACACCGTTGGCGATCCGTTCAAGGACACGTCGTCTGTCGCAATGAACCCGATTATCAAGTTCACGACGCTGTTCGGCTTGCTTGCTGTCGAGCTTGCCGTGACGCTCACCAAGACCAACCCGATGCTCACACACGTGCTGACAGTCGCATTCTTCCTGGTGTCGGCGTACTTCGTGCGGAGATCGTTCTACGGCATGAGAATTGAAACCAAGGAAGCCAACTGATTCCTGTTTTGTAAAGCGAAGAAAACGCCGCCTGAAATGGGCGGCGTTTTCTTTGCAAAAAATGATGGCATCTGCACGTCAAGCTGCTCTGCACTGTCACTCTTTTACTGGCGCCTTGTTCCTGGAATCCCTTGTCCGACTCCGCTGCGGCGGATACGGCCCCAGCAGTCGACACTTGACTTGCGGACAAGCAGAACCGCAAAGCGGCCCTACGCAAACCAGCTTGGGGCCGCCTTGTTTTTGGACGCGTCCGAGGCATTCCGGCCTGATGCTTTGAGGGTGGGTGCTCAAAGCTCCGGGTTATCGGCAAAATGCGCTATTGGCCTGCCACTTGAAGCTGGCTCAGGCTTTGCAGCTGTTGGCCTTGGCTATCGAAGTTGGCGGGGGCCAGCCAGGTTTCCATGGCCTTTTTGCGGGCTGGCCACTCGCGATCGAGCATGGAGAACCAGGCCGTATCGCGGTTCTTGCCCTTGACTACCATGTGCTGGCGAAAGATGCCCTCGAAGGTGAAGCCCAGGCGCAGGGCGGCGCGGCGGGAGGGCAGGTTCTCCGCATCGCACTTCCACTCATAGCGGCGGTAGCCCAGGAACTCGAAAGCGTGGCTGGCCATCAGGTACATGGCCTCGGTGGCGGCAGTGGTGCGCTGCAGGGAGGGGGCCAGCAGGATGTTGCCTACCTCGATCACTCCATGCGCTGGCTCGATCCGCATGTAGCTGGCGTACCCGGCGGCTAACCCGGTCGCTTCAGGCACAATGGCCAGGAAGACGGCGTCGGTGGCATCCTCTTTCACCTGGAGAGCTTCTTGCAGTCCGGATTGAGTGGCACAGGGTCCGCCGGTCATCCAGGTCCATAGGGCGTCATGGCCCTGGATGGCCGCCCAGAGGTCCACGGTGTGCCGTTCCGCGCTGAGGGGTTCCAGGGTCACGTGCCGGCCGCGCAAGGTGACCGGGCCGGGCCGCAAGGCGTGGTTCCAGTCGAGAAGCGAGGGAGCGGAAGTGGTCATGCGACCAGCCTATCAGCCGAGCTGCGCCTGCAGGGCAAATCAATTCATTGCGGAAATCGTGCCAAATGTCCACAACTCCCACAGCTCAAGCCCCGAATTGCACCGTTTCTGGGCCTTGTTCTCGGACCGGACGAAGGCTAGGCTTGAGAGAGAGGAAAATTGGGCCGCGCGCGACCGGCCGCACGGAGGGGAAGATAAAGTGGACCCTGAAACCCGCACCGGGCAAGGCCCTGAGCGCTTTCCACAGGGAAACAAAGGCGTTTGGAGAGCTAGTGCCCGGAACGCGAACAAAATACAAGATATTGTGGTTTGTTGTTGACTTGTACTACAGACAGCGGTATTTTTTCATCTGCGGCTGTAAACCAACTGTAACGAATCTGGCGTGACGTCCCGCCTGCAGACCGTTGAAAAAGAGCATCCGCGGTTTTCACTTCCCCGTCTTCTGTTCTTTGTCAAACCTTCAACCTGCATCTTTCAGGCAGCACTGCGCCGATTGGGCAGGAGCTTCACCGACTTTTCTGCATTAGGAGATCTTATGAACGAGGCCCAGCAACAGACATCTGCCGCTATCCAGCAGGCTCCACACATCCAGGGGGGATTGACTTTTTCTCGCCGCTTTTCGACCGCAGGCGTCTCCCCCTACGACGAAGTCGAATGGGAACAGCGCACGGCGTCGATTACCGACCAGAAGGGCAACACGATCTTCGAGCAGAAGGACGTGGAGGTGCCCGTGGACTGGTCAATGACAGCCACCAATATTGTGGCCTCCAAGTACCTGCACGGCCAGATCGGCACGCCGGAGCGGGAGAGTGGAGTGCGGCAGCTGGTGAGCCGTGTGGCGGAAACCATCCGTGACTGGGGCATGAAGAGCGGCTACTTTGCCACGTACGAGGATGCGGTCATCTTCCACGACGAGCTGGTGTACATGCTGTTGACGCAGCGTGTGGCCTTCAACTCGCCGGTATGGTTCAACGTGGGCTGCGACCGGCTGGAGCCGGATGCGAGCGGACAGAACTGGCACTGGGATCCTTCCACCGGGGGCGTCCAGTACGCCGGTACCGGCTACAAGAATCCGCAGTGCTCGGCCTGCTTCATCAACTCTGTGGACGACTCGCTGGACTCCATCCTGACCCTGGCCAAGACCGAGGGGATGCTGTTCAAGTGGGGTTCGGGAACGGGGACTAACCTGTCGTCGATCCGCGGCTCCATGGAGCAGCTTTCGGGCGGCGGCCAGGCCTCAGGCCCGCTCAGTTTCATGCGCGGATTTGACGCATTTGCCGGCGTCATCAAGTCGGGCGGCAAGACCCGCCGCGCGGCCAAGATGGTGATTCTGAACGTGGATCACCCGGACATCATGCAGTTCATCGACTGCAAGGCCAAGGAAGAGGCCAAGGCCTTCTCCCTGATCAAGGCCGGCTACGATGGGTCGGGCCCGGACTCAGAGGCCTACTCGTCCATCTTCTTTCAGAATGCCAACAACTCGGTGCGGGTGAGCGACGAGTTCATGCATGCGTACGAGAACGACGGCAATTTCACCACCTATACGGTGAACGGCCATGAGCCGGTCGAGACTCTCAAGGCGCGGGACATCATGCGCAAGATTGCCGAGGCCACTTGGCTGTGCGGCGATCCGGGCATGCAGTTCGACACGACCATCAACCGCTGGCACACGAGCAAGAACACGGCGCGCATCAATGCTTCGAACCCCTGCTCGGAGTACATGTTCCTGGACAACTCGGCCTGCAACTTGGCCAGTTTCAACCTGATGAAGTACGCGACTCCGTCGGGCGGTTTTGACGTTGCCGCCTATCGGCACTCGATTTCCGTGGTCATCACGGCCATGGACATCCTGGTGGACAACTCGGGCTATCCGACCGAAGCCATTGCCAAGAACTCCCATGACTACCGGCCCTTGGGCCTGGGCTACGCCAACCTGGGCGCGCTGCTGATGGCGATGGGCCTGCCTTACGACTCGGCTGCCGGGCGTGATATGGCCGGTGCTCTTACCGCCATCATGTGCGGCCAGGCCTATCTGCAGTCGGCCATTTTAGCGGCCACCTGCCCGCCAATTGCCTCCGCCACCCCACTGACCGCATCGGTGGAGCGGCCGGGCGGCGCCTGCCCGGGATTCTACGTGAACCGCGAGCCGTTCCTTGACGTGATCCGCATGCATCGCGCCGAAGTGAACAATATCGGCAAGTCGCGCACCAGCGGAGAGCCCTTCAGTGTTCCCCAACTCGATGCGCTGATCGACGCCAGCCGTGAGTGCTGGGACACGGCGCTGGTGTATGGCGAGCGCCACGGCTACCGCAATGCGCAGACCACCGTGCTTGCGCCCACGGGCACCATCGGCTTCATGATGGACTGCGACACGACCGGCATTGAGCCCGATCTGGCGCTGGTGAAGTACAAGAAGCTGGTGGGCGGCGGGATGATCAAGATCGTCAACAACACCGTGCCGGAGGCGCTCTTCAAGCTCGGCTACGACAACGACCAGGTGAACGCCATCGTCAGCTACATTGACGCCACGGGCACCATCGAAGGAGCGCCGGGCATCAAGCCGGAGCATCTGGCGGTGTTCGATTGCAGCTTCAAGCCAGCCAAGGGGACCCGCTCCATCCAATATATGGGGCACATCAAGATGATGGCGGCGGCGCAGCCGTTCCTGTCCGGAGCCATCTCCAAGACCGTGAACCTGCCTCACGAGGCCACCGTGGAAGACGTGGCCGAGGCTTACGCCGAAAGCTGGCGCCGGGGCATCAAGGCCGTGGCCATTTACCGCGATGGGTCCAAGGGCACCCAGCCGCTGAATACCAGCATGGATGCCAAGCACGAGCCTTCGGCGCTGGACGCCGCCGGCAGCCGCGTGCTGAGCAGCCTTGCGCAGGGCCAACCCGCCGCCGCATCCGACGTGAAGGCACTCGAAGCCAAGATCAGCGAAAAGCTGGAGGTCAGCGCCAAGCAGATGGTTGCAGCTGCCACGGCATTCCAGAAAGCACTGGAGGAGATTGCCAAGGCTGCGGATGTGCCGCTGCTCAGCGCCACGCAGAACGCTGCCAGCGACGAGCCGCAGGACCTGAATGGGCCGCCGCGCGCTGTGCGTCATCGTTTGCCGGATGAGCGCGCTTCGGTGACCCACAAGTTCTCCATTGCCGGGCACGAGGGCTACATCACGGTGGGCCTCTATCCGACCGGCCAGCCAGGTGAGATCTTCATCAAGATGGCTAAGGAGGGCTCGACCGTCTCCGGCCTTATGGATGCGTTTGCCACTTCCATTTCGTTGGCGCTGCAGCATGGTGTGCCGCTGAAGGTGCTGTGCGAGAAGTTTGCCCACACCCGCTTTGAGCCTTCCGGCTGGACTGGCAATGAGCAAATCGGATACGCCAAGAGCTTGATGGACTACATCTTCCGCTGGCTGCATCTGCGCTTTCTCACCGGGACCCAGCTGAGCCTGTTTGCCGGACTCGCCCCGCAGGCGCCGCAACTGTCTGCCACGCCGAGCCTGCTCTCAGACGTTGAGCCCGAAGAGGAGACGATTGTTTCACACGATCACTTGGCCCGGCTGGCCGAGGAGGTTGCAAAGCGATTGAACAAGGTGAGCGGCCCAACCGGCGCTGCGGCCGGGGGCGGCGGAATTGCACCCGAGTTCCAGGCGGCGTCCGGGACGGCGGCCGACCCCACCCATATTCCTGACCTGCAGGACCGCGGCATCTATCACGCGGCCGACGCGATGCGCGAGCTTTACGACATGGGCGACGCTCCGAGCTGCTCGACTTGTGGCGCCATCATGGTCAGAAACGGCAGTTGCTACCGCTGCATGAGCTGCGGCTCAACCTCAGGATGCAGCTAGAACTCATGGCTCTGTCGCGGGGAACAATGTGCGGGTACACTTAAAATGAAAGTCGGATGCGTTTCAGTGAAAGCCCGAAACGGAAAATGAAAGTCGAACAATCGAAATCATTTATCGGCCGCGGAACGGGTGTTTCGCGGCCGTTTTTCTGTCGGTTTTTTGATTTTGTTACATGAGGTTAATATTTGCAGGGTGCATTGAGCCTCTTTTTTCCTGGCCTACAGCGGCATCAAAGCTGCCCGACGACCCTCGCCAAGCGCACCGAACCAGAACCGGCAGGGATCAACGGGCCCGCCGCACCTTCCCCGGCGTGCGTGGGTCCGAACCCCACGGATTGGGGGGATGGACGCAAACGCAACCTGCTGGTGGACGCGCGCGGCATCCCGCTGTCGTTAGAGCGCAACCAGAGTCACTGTGTCCTGTCTGTGATTGTGCAAGGTCGCCTCTCCCTGGTGGTCGCGTCGACTTGAGAGCCTTGCTTTCGGGATACATCTACTCTGGTTTCGCTCTAGTCGCCAGCGGGGCCAACGTGCATGATGTAAAGCTTCTCGAGGCCACTCTGAAGCGCATCGTATGCGCCCGGCCACGTTCGACCGATATTTACGGAAAAGTTCTAAGGCTCATTCCCCAGAGTTTGGAACATCTTGGGGCGTTTGTGGACGATCACCCATGCTCCGCCGGCAAGTGCGGTAGAGCTGATGATTGCAACTACGCGGAACCCCACGAGGAAAACCTCTACGCAGACGAATACGATCGCCATCGCCATCGCCATCGCCTGCGAGGGTGACGCCGAAGCGGCGGGAATCCCGCAGCCCCAGGGGCGAAACCGCGCGTGTCATGCAGCCTCCTCGGGAAGAACCGTGTAGCGGCGCCGGGCGATCCAAAGCAAAACGCCGACCAGCGCCCAGGCCGTGCCCGCCATGCGTGCCAAGGGACCGAGATTGATCCACAGAACGAGGCATGTGCCCATGCCGGCCAGCGACATCAGCATGGGCATCCACTGCGTCCAGCGGCCATGGCGCCACCCGCGCAGGATGGAGGAGAGGTTGACTCCCATGAAGGCCAGCAAGGCTCCGTAATTCAGCAGTTCGGCGCCCAGTTCGTAACTGAAGATCAACGCGCCAACCAGACAGATGGCGCCGATGAGAAGCACGTTGTTGCGGGGAATGCGATTTTTGGGATGTACGGCGCCGAAGAAGCGGCGCGGTAGGGCGCCATCCTGACCCATGGCGTAGAGCAGACGGGCCGCTCCGAGTTGCGAGGCCATGCCGGAACCCATATTCGCCAACATCAGAGAAGCATTGACGATAAGCAGGAGAATCGGGCCACCCAGGCGCCCGGATACATGAACGTAGGCAGTGGTGATATCCGGAAATTCCGTGCCGCGCGTCCACGCAAGCTGCGCAACATAGACTTCGATGCTGGCCAGGATGCCGGTAACGAAGCAGGTGAGGACAATGGCTCGGGGAACGCTGCGGGATGGATCCTTGGCCTCGTCGGTCAGGGTGGAAATGCCATCGAAGCCAATGTAGGTGAGCACCGCGATGGAGGTTCCGCGGAGCAGGCCTCCGGTGTTAAACGCCGCAGGATTGTAGAAGGGATCGAGAAAGAAGCCGACGGTGGGGTGTTGCAGATGCAGAATCCAACGCACCGCTGCGACCAGCACCAACACGATGACCATACCCAGCGCGGCGGCCATGCCGGCATTTATGCGCGCCGAAGTCTCCACGCCGTTGCAATTCAAAAGTGTGAAGAGCAGGGCGAAGAAGATGACCAGGACGAAATAGGGCACGCCGGGCAAAAAGACCATGGCCGAGCGGCTGCACCAGATGGTGCAGATGAGCGGATTGAGGACGTAGTCCATCACCAGGCACCAGCCGGTGATGTAGCCGAGGCTGGGATGAATCTCCTTGCCGACGTAGAGGAAGGCCGAGCCGCCGTGGGGATAGGCGCGCGCCATGCGGCCATAACTGATGGAGGTGAAGAGCATGGCCACCATGGCGAGGAGAATCACGGTGACTACGTGGCCGCGCGACACTTGATAGAGAACGCCAAAGACCGGCATGGGCGCGGTGGGCTGGATGAGAATGATGCCGTAGAGGACCAGGTCCCAGAAGCGCAGGCTGCGCTTGAGGCCGATGCTTCCGGGCTGGGTGTTTTCGGCGATGCCTGCCATGCGCTTCCTTAGCGTGCTGCAACGGCAGCTGTGGGAGTGATTGTCTCAGAGGCAATGTTCCAGCCTTCGATCTGAACGACGGGCGAGGGAGAAGCATCCTGCGGAATCAATGCGGTCAGCGTGCGCGACTCGCCCGGGACCAGTTCAATCCAATTATCGGACCAGAAAACGGGAGCGATGAGGCCGCCGGACTGGGTGCGAACTGCGACGCGAACCTGAAAGGCCAATGCCGCGGTTGAGTTATCAAGATGCACTTGCAGTTCGCGGCCGCGTGGTGTGTTTTCGATCTCTGCATGAGCTACGACCTTAGCTGCCGGCAGACTGGCGAGTGCGGTCAGATCTTCGTGGCGTGCCGCCGGTGTATGCGTAAAGTCGGTCTTCGGAAAATCGAAGGAGGTGAGGGTGCCGGGCACCCAGTAGAAGTTGCGGCTGATTACACGGCCAGCCGCATCCGACAGAGAGAGATCGATGAAGAATAATCTTTCCGCTCCGGAATAAAGGCTCTCAGGGATCGAGAAGACGCGCTGTGCGCTGTCTAGGCTGGCATTCACCGTGGCTTCGGAACTGAACAGTTCCTTCCACGCCAGGTTGTGAACATGGACGCTGGCATGGAGTCCTGCAACGGAATTGTAGGTGCTGTTCACCACCACGACCGACCCATCGTCATAAGAGTACTGGATATGCAGCGGCTCACAGGCTTTCTTGGTCGCGAAATACCCGGCTCCCGCATCGAGGTAGTAGTCGTAAAGATGCCAGATCATAGAGGGCCAAGCATTGTTGAGCATCCACTGAATAACGCCCGTGGAAACATATTTGTTTTTGCTGTAGGCCTCGAACATGGCGCGTTCGGAGTCGTACTCCATGGTCTGCGCCATGCGCTCATATTCGTGGGCGGAGTGAGGCTTGGCATAGACGGCTTCCATGGCCGCATCGAAGACCTTCAGATTGGCGAATTCGCCACCGCCGTTGTGCAGGCTCCATGCTGGAGTGGGCGGCCAAGCTTGCGCGTCGGGCAGAAACTTCTCGCGGCTGGCAAGAGACGGAATCGCCGGTCCTGGGCTGGTCTCTGTGTTGAATCCGTATGCGCCACCGTTGTGCTGGTCCACATACCAGTAACTGGGCGCGACGTAATCGTAGGGTCCCGTCATCTTTACTCCGCTGGCTCCGGTCACCATAGTGGACGCACCCGTGGCGGACGAGAGGATCGGATTGGGCCAATGCGTCTCGGATTCGACCTTCAGGTAGGCGCGTTCCACGTCTGGAATTGGAGGATTGTCGCTGCCATTCAGCCAAACAAGCAAGCTGGCATGGGAGCGGAGGCGGAGCATCTGCGCGCGCAGCGAGGCCGTAGCGATGGTCAGGTCTTCGGGCGTCCAGTCCTTCCAGTGCTCCCAATGATCGCAGCAACACCAGCCAAGCATCACCAGAACGCCCTGTTGGTCGGCTAGATGAAAGAACGCGTCGGTTTCGAGCTTGCCTTCAAGGCGAATGGTATTGAGATTCATATCGCGAACCAGTTTGAACTGATCGCGCAGACGGTTCTCATCGGAGCGCAGCAGCATATCCTGCGACCAACCGGCTCCACGAATGAGAATCGGCTTGCCGTTCACGCGGAACAGGCGATTGCCGCTGGCTGTAAGCTCGGAGGTAATCTCGCGAATGCCGAAGTCCACGCTCTGCTCATCTGTGATCTGCCCTTGTGTGCTGAAGCTCATGGTGAGGCGCTCCAGATGCGCCTCGCCCATCTGGCGAGGCCACCAGAGTTTGGGATCGCGGATACGCAGTTGTGGGAACTGCTCGGTAGTGAAGGCGATGCTACGGTCTTCATGCGGTGCCAGTTCGACCGGTTGTTCAAAGCGAACCCCGGCTGCTGAACCGGAAACCACGCCCTTCACAGGGCTGGCCGTGGCATTGTGCAATTCGGCATACACTGTCAGATCGGCAGCGCTGAGCGTATTGCCGCGGAAGTGCGTGACCGCCAGCGGCGAGCGCAACGTGACCGCGCCCGAAGCGACCAGATCGACGGCGCCCCACAGACCCATGTCCTTATCCGGCGGGCAGGGATTCCAATCGACCCAGTTGATGCCCAGATCCTTTTCGGTAGGCGCAAAAGTCTCCACTGCCAGCACGTTCGGCTTGCCGGGGTTCAGAAACTCAGTTACATCGAAGTCATAGCTCCGATAGGCTCCGGCAACCGCCGTTGAATCCGCGATCTTGTGGCCGTTGAGCCAGATATCTGCACGGTAGTTGATGCCGCCGAAGTGCAGCCAGAAGCGCTGCTCTTTGGGGGATGCGGCGGGCGCAGTGAACTCCGTGCGATACCACCAGCCGCAGCGGTACGGGCTGTCCTGGGGCATGGGCAAATTGGAAAATACCTGGCCGATGGGGTAGTCGGCGCCAGGAATCTGGCGCAGGTTCATGCCGTAGTAGGGATCGGGGACGGCTCCGGCCGCTGTCTGCGCGGCCAGCACAGTATTGGGCACGACGGTCTTCAACCAACCATCCGTCGAAAATCCTTCCGCGGCAATGGCGTCGCCAGCGGCCTGGAGCTTGCAGGCTGACTGCACCTGCCAACCTTCGCGAAGCGGAGTTACAGTTCCGGCATGCACCGCTGACGGCAGCGCCAGCAGGGCCAGGAGACACGGCAAGATCGTTTTCTTCATGACACCAGCACCTCATCCTCAACGAAAGCAAGGTTTACCTATCAGGCAAGTGCGGAGAATAGGATTCAAAACTGCTCGGACCTGAGTAACGGCCACCTGCGCTGGTGGGCCGGTTCGTGATTGAAATCTCTGCGGGAGAGTCCCGATTCAAACGTTTGAATTATGGAAATATCATCCAAATCTCACTGTCCTGTCAAGTGCATTTTCTTTCCAGCCCTCTTCGTTACCTTCTTTTGCGGAGGCTGGCCCGTCGACATCCGCACCACCAGTTTGGGCTGTGCCTTGTGCAGTTGCGGGGTTTCCTCCATTCCTTTCTCCCGTGCCTCGAGTGCTCCGAGTGTCCACTCTGCCGCCTGCAAACCCATCTCCTTCAGCGGCTGCCTGATCGTGGTGATCGCCGGTGTTGCCACCACCGCCGGCAGCACGTCGTCGAAGCCCAGCACTGAGCAATCCTCTGGAACCCGAAGCCCGGCGCTGGCCAGTCCGCGCACCACGCCCAAAGCCGTCAGATCGTCGAAAGCAAGCACGGCGGTGAAGGGGAGACCCGAGGCCAGCATCTGCCTGGCAAAGCTCAGTCCTCCCTCAAAGCCGGAAATTGGATCCACCGAATCTGGCAGTTGGAAGACAAGATGCGGATCGATGTCGATGCCAGCCTCCGCCGCAACCTGCTGCACACCGGCCCAGCGTAATTGACTGTCGAATAGCCCCTCCGGGCCAAGAATTACCGCGATCCGACGATGACCAAGTTCGCAAAGGTGGCGCATGGCCAGAGCGCCTCCTGCTTCGTTGTCCACCAGCACCGAGCTGATTCGCTGATCCGTCAGGTCGCGGCCCACCATGACAATGGGAACGTGATTCTTTTCGATGTCGGCCAGCAGGTTAGCTTCCTCGAAAACCCAACTGGCAATCACGATCACGCCCTCGGCGCGCCGTTCCAGAATCATCTTCAGATAGCTGTCGAAGAGAGTTCGCTTAGTCTGCGCGTCCATCAGCAGCGGCAGGTACTCGGTCTGGTGCAGCCTTGATTGAATCCCTCGCATGATCGGGATGCAGAATGGGTCGGAAAGGTCGTAGGCCAGGACTGCGATGGTTTGGCTATGCCGGCGCCGCAGGGAGCGGGCAAAGGCGTCAGGATGGTAACCAAGCTGTTGTGCCATCGCCCGAATTTGTTCACGGGTGCTGGCAGCCACATTCAGCGAGAGCGGCGCCTCGCTCAGCACAATCGAGACCGTGGATACAGAGAACCCACAGGCGCGGGCAACGTCGAGCAGCGTTACGTGACCGGATTTTCGTGAAACCACTTTCTTCCTCCCGCAAGTCCTTCTCAAGGTGCGGTGATCCTGCGCCATTCTGCCATAGCGGCCCTGGTGTGGGCACGTACAGATACCTTCTCCATTTGGGAGTCTTTTCCTCCTGTCCGTGCCCAGTGAGCTCAAACGCGTAGCCAGCTTGAGAGAGCAAACGGTGAATCTGCACCGTTCCATTCGTAATCTGCCGTACGCCATCGAGGAACGATCACCAACTCGCAATGCGGAACGGCGAGAGAATGCACGCACAACAAATGACCCGAGAATACGTCCCGGAATTTTCCACTTGACATCGGGTGAAATTGATCATACATTTTTCCCACTGGAATTCAAACGTTTGAATATCAGCGTTTACGGGGAGTGGCCATGAAAAACCGCAATGTGAGCAGTTCTTTTGTGCGGAGTTTTCTCTGCACTTTGATTCTCATTCTCTGTACGGGAACGGCCGCACTCGCCCAGGCTGGCAGGGGCGGCATCAGCGGTCTGGTCACCGATCCCACCGGCGCCATTATCCCCGGAGCCAAGGTAACCTTGCTCAACCATGCAACAGGAGTTGAGCAGCGGTCCGTTACGACAGCTGCCGGCTTGTACACGTTTGTCTCGCTCAATCCTGGCGTCTATCAAGTGACGGCCAGTCTGAAGGGCTTCGAGCGTGTCGCCCAAGACAATGTGAAGGTGACGGTGGATCAGGTTACCACCGTCAACGTCGCCCTCCGTGTGGGGAGCGTCAATGAGGTAGTCACCGTATCAGAAGCGGTCGACTTGGTGGAAACAAGCAACTCCACCGTCGGCCAACTCATCTCTTCAGAGACCATCGACCGCGTTCCGTTGCTCACGCGCAACGTGTTTGAACTGGTGCAACTCAGTGCAGGTGTAACCCCGGCCAATGGCTCTCCCAACTCCTCCAGTTCGCAGGCCATCACCAATATTTCCAGTGGCCGCCCTGGAGTCGATGTTTCGTCGTACACCATCAATGGCGCCATCGAAGGCTCGGTCTATTACATGCTCGACGGCAGTCCGCTGGGCGTCGCAGAACAGAACGCTGGAGCTGTCATCCCGGCACTTGATATTCCCGAGGATGGCGTGGACGAGTACCGCGTCGAGACCCAGAACACGCCAGCCTCTTATCAGAGCGGCGGCGCGGGTGTCATCAGTCTGGTGAGCAAGTCCGGCGGCGACCAGTTCCATGGCGACGGCTTCGTGGTTCTTCGGCCGAATGTGCTTGCTGCCAACGACTACTTCAATAAGCAAAGCCAGTTGGCGAACGGCGCGTCCAACCAGTCGCCGGACTTCCATCGCTATCAGGAAGGTGGTTCGATCAGCGGACCGATCCTGCACAAGAAGCTCTTTTTCTTTGGCGATTATGAAGCGACGCAGCAGAAGAGCTTTGATGGCTCAAACACTTTCACTGTGCCGACTGCCGCGGAAATTCAAGGCGATTTCACGGCTGACACCGGCATCAAGATATTTGACCCACTGGCCACCAACCCAGACGGGACACGGAACCAGATTGTGGGTACCAACGGCGGTCCAGGGTGCGCGACCCCTGCTCCCAACTGCATTCCCAAAGCCTACCTCAATCCAATCGCGCAGACATTTCTATCCAAGTTTCCCAAGCCGACGGTAACCTCCTATGACCCGGTCAATAATCCCCACCACGCGAACAATCTTTATGTTCCCGGCCTGGACCCCACAACGGCACAGAAGTTCGACGTCCGTATCGACGATTACCTCAACGAAAAACAGCGCCTCTTTGGCCGCTTCTCGTTCGACCGGCTATTTTCGGCTGGTGTCAATGCCTTCAACAATATGTGGGATTTGAACTACGCGCAGAACGTCACCAACGGGCGTAACTTCCTGATTGGGGACGACTACACCATCAACCCCACCACTGTTTTGCAGATGCGCTACTCCTTCACGCGCCACTATGAGAATCAAGGCGGCGATCCTCGCCAAATCGGCTTCGATATCACCACACTGGGATTTCCTTCGTCGCTTGCCGCGGAAGAAGTGTTCAAGACCCTTCCCTACGTGAACTTTAGCGACGTGGGCGGCGGCATCGGCGGCACCGCGAACTGGAATACCTTCATCTATGCCAGCGAGAACAGCGACGTGAACGCGACTCTCACAAAGGTTTGGGGTAAACATGAGATCAGCGCTGGCGCAGAGTATATGAAGCGGTTCCTGAACGTTGGCCAGCCACCCGCGCCTTCTGGCTCGTATGTCTTCGATCGATCCGCAACGGATGACAACTCATCCAATCCCGCAACGGACGCAAGCGGCAATGCTCTTCCCTATGGCAACGACTTTGCTTCGTTCCTTTTGGGGATGGGAACAGCCCCGGGCACAGAGTCCTACAATTTCACGAAAGATCTCTTTGTCGCAGAATCCAGCCCGTATTACGCGGCTTTCGTTCAGGATACTTACCACGCCAGCCACACTCTCACCATCACGGCGGGGCTTCGCTGGGACATCTTTGGTGGCAAGACGGAACGTCATAATCGTCTGGAGTACTTCGATCCGACTGCGGCGAGCACCGCAAGCGGCGTGCCATTTGCCGGCGCCGAGGTCTACGTTTCCAATAGCAACCGCTCTCCATTCAACGCAAATATGAAGGACTTCAGCCCACGCCTGGGAATCTCGTGGCAGCCGGCTAAGCGTCTGGTCGTCCGCAGCGGCGGCGGCTTCTACTATGGCCCGAGCGCGCAGATGGTTGCCAGCGCCAGCCTGGATAGCGATGGCTACTCCTCGGTGACCAACTGGAACGCTACTTGCTATAACGCAGCCGGCAATACGGTGTACAACGGCACCAACCAATGTGTAGGCGCTGCAGCAGGCAGCCCTGGGCCGAGTTCGACTGGCATCTATTCACTGAGCAATCCCTTTCCGGCGGGTGCCGTTCCGCTCATCAGTTCGCCGAAGGGGCTTGGGAACAACCTGGGTACGACGCTGAGCACGATGCTTCACTCGCAGCGCACGCAGGAAACCTATAACTTCAACTTCGGTCTGGAGTATGAATTTCCGCACGAGTTCGTCGTCAATGCCGCCTACGTGGGCAGCAGGGGACTCTTCCTTCCCTTGAGCGGCGTTGATCTCAACGCACTTGATCTGGCCACCATCCAGAAGTATGGGGCGTCGTTGTGCGTTGATACGACAGACCCGAGTTGCGTCATGGTGAACAACCAGTGGGCTGCGATTCAGCCAACCACCAATAACAACTACGGGTCGGCGACGGTCCCGCTGTGGATGTCGCTCCAGCCGTATCCGCAATTTGGCGACGGCAGCTACGGCGCGGGCAACGGAATTATGGTGCATGGTTATCCCGGAGGTGATTCCGAGTACAGCTCTCTGCAGATGAAGGTGCAGAAGCGCATGACCAAGCACTTCACCACGCTGGCTTCGTTTACCTGGGCCAAACTGATGACGGACGACGGCAACCCCCCGCTTGGCTTTGTCGGGGCTCACGGCGGGGCGCCACAGGACTGGAAGAACATGAAGTTCGAGCATTCAGTCAGTCCGCAGGATGTGAAATATCAATTCACGTGGCAGGCATCTTACGACCTGCCCATCGGCAAGGGAAGGGCACTGAATCTGAATTCGATTGGAAATGCAATTCTGGGCGGATGGACGACCAACGCCGTTGCGTATATCAGCACCGGTGTTCCCATTGCTTCGCCTGTTGTGGGAGCCTCTCCTGCCTACTTCAATCAGCGGGCCGATATGAAGTGTGACCCCAGCAAGGGCGCGCCGCATACAGCCGCGCAGTGGTTCACCCCAAGCTGTTTTGCTGCGCCGGCGAGTTCGTTTGTGGCAGGAACGGCCCCGGCGTATCTCGATCACGTTCGGACCATGGGAGCCCAGGATCTGGACATCTCCCTGTTCAAGAATTTTCAGCTTGGAAAGGAGAGAAGCCTCCGTTTTGAGGTTTCTTCCTTCAACGTCACGAACAAGGCGCAGCTTGCGGGGCCCAATGTTCCTTCCTATACCAGTGGTTGGGTCGGTAACAATTTCGGCCAGATCACGAGCAACGTCAATTCGCCGCGTCAGTTCCAGTTTGGGTCACGTTTCGCGTTCTAAGGCCTGTTCACAGTACTGGGGTGCTAGCGCCTCAGTACTGTGAATGAACTGGACCATATCGAGGGGTCTCTATCAAACCGCTCGTGATAGGCCTCATCGGCACGCCACCTCCTGCAACACACTCTGCCTGAGGTGGCGTGCCAATGAGAATGCATTTGGCCGGTTGCACAACGCTCAGCGTGCATGAGGCGTTCTTCTCTGATGCCAGCACCGCCATTTGCCGCCCATTGAAACCCCATGGTGGGATCACCGTGCCGGTCGCGCACATCAGCGACGTTCTTCAAGCGGCCCGAGTGAAACGCTCCCGAAGCGGCGAACTGCGCTCCAGCGCGCCTCATCTGCCCGGGCAGTCCCGACAGGTGCCTGGAGATTACTGGCACCGATTCTGTCGGATTGGGGAAACAGGGGGCAGAAGCTATGCTGAATGAGTGCCTTGGGTCATTTGGAAGATTCCAGATGGGAATCCTGTGTCCAGGGGAAAAAATCGCTTGTACATGTCAATGTAATCGCTTACATTGGGTGCTACATGAAACCTGTCAAACTGTTTCTCACTGTAATCCTGTTCAGCCAGGCGCTCAACCTGGCGGCGCAGACCGCCATCCCGAGCGCTCCCGACTGGGAGAACCCGCATGTTTTTGGGATCAATAAGGAGCCGGCGCGCGCCAGCTACACGCCCTATGCAAACCAGAGCGCGGCGCTGGGCACGGAACCCTCAAGCCTGACCGAATCGCTCAACGGGGCATGGAAGTTCAACTGGGTCAAGCGGCCGGAGTTGCGGCCCGTGGACTTCTACAAACCCGAGTACGACGTGAGCGGGTGGAAGGAAATCCCGGTGCCCTCGAACTGGGAGATGCAGGGCTACGGCACGCCGATCTATACGAACATCACCTATCCGTTCAAGCGGGATTTTCCACGCGTGACCTCGACGCCGGACAATCATTCGTGGACTGCGTTCGATCAACGCGACCCGGTCGGTTCCTACCGGCGTGAGTTCACTGTGCCTGCGCAGTGGAGCGGACGCGAGGTCTATCTGCTGTTCAACGGAGTCAACTCCGCATACTACGTTTGGATCAATGGACAGAAGGCGGGCTACAGCCAGGACACGCGCATGACCGCGGAGTTCGACATCACGCGCTATTTAAAGCCCGGCAAGAACATGATTGCGGTCGAGGTCTACCGCTGGTCCGACGGCAGCTATATCGAGGACCAGGACTTCTGGCGTATGAGCGGCATCTTCCGCGACGTGACGCTGATGGCCCGCACGCCGGTCCACCTGCGCGATTTCCAGGTTAAGACGCCGTTCGACACGGCCTACGACAACGCCACCTTCAAGCTGCACGCGACGATTGCCAACGTGGGAGCGCGCGGTGCGGCCTCGACGATCGAAGCCAAGCTGCTGGATGCTGCTGGAGCCACGGTCTTCGAGACCAAGCGCAAGGTCAGTGTGGCCTCCGGCAAGGATGCGGAGATCGAGATCGATCAGCCGGTGAAATCGCCGAAAAAATGGTCGGCCGAAATGCCGAATCTCTACAAGTTGCTGCTGACCGTGAAGGACGCCAAGGGCGCGGTCCTGGAGACGATTCCCTCGCGTGTGGGTTTCAAGCAGTCCGAGATCAAGGGAAACCAGATTCTGTTTAACGGCAAAAAGCTGATGATCAAGGGCGTCAACCGACACGAGTTCGATCCGGACCTGGGCCAGGTGATGACGCGGGCATCGATGATTGCCGACATCGAGCTGATGAAGCAGAACAACATCAACGCGGTGAGGACCTGCCACTATCCCAACGTGACGGAGTGGTACGACCTGGCCGACGTCTATGGCCTCTACATTCTCGACGAAGCCAACGTGGAGTCGCACGGCTACGGATCGAATGAAATTCAGCCGATCTCCAACGGCCCCGAGTACCGCGATGCGATTGTCGACCGGCTGCGCCGGACCATCGAGCGCGACAAAAACCATGCCTCCATCATTGGCTTCTCGCTGGGCAACGAGGCTGGCTTTGGAGCCAATTTCGCGGCCGCCAAGCAGTGGGCCAAAGAGCACCATCCGGAGTTCTTCACCACCTACGAACCCGGCAACAGCATCCACGGCGACGCGCTCTCACCCATGTACGTCAATCCGCAGAGCGTCGTGGCGTACTACAACAAGTACGGCAACGGCAAGCCGTTCTTCGAAATCGAATACGCGCACGCCATGGGCAACAGCACGGGCAACTTCCAGCAATACTGGGATTTGTTCGAGACGCAGCCGTGGGCGCATGGCGGCTTTATCTGGGACTGGGTGGACCAGGGCCTGCGGCGCAAGGGACCGTTTGGCAGAGACCTGTGGGCCTACGGCGGCGACTACGGCGACAAGCCCAACGACGACAACTTCAACACCAACGGACTGGTGCTGCCCGACCGCACCCCGCATCCCGGACTCACCGAGGTGAAAAAGTCCTACTCCAGCATCAAGACCGAAGCCGTGGATCTGGCTGCGGGCAAGGTGCGCGTGCACAACAAAAACAACTTTGCCACGCTGGGCTATGTGCGCGGCGAGTGGGTGCTGGAAGAGAACGGCAAGGCCATCCAGCGCGGCGAGGTTCCCGTAGGCGAATTGGCGCCGGGCACAACGAAGGAATTCGAACTGGGAGTGAAGCAGCCGGAGCTGAAGGCCGGCGCCGAGTACTTCCTGACGGTGTGCTTTACGCTGGCTGCCGACGAGCCTTGGGCCAAAAAGGGTCACGTCGTGGCGTGGGACCAGTTCGATATGCCCTTTAAGGCGTCGGCCGCGACAGCGATCGATGCCGGCAACCTGCCCGCGGTAACGCTCGCCGAGATTCCTGGCTCGTGGGTCGTTTCGAATGCGTCCTTCTCTGTGGCGATCGACGCGGAGTGGGGCTCCATCTCGTCCTACAATGTGGGTGGACGCGAACTGCTGACGGCGCCCATCGAGCCGAACTACTGGCGCGCCATTACAGACAACGACCGCGGCAACAGGATGCAGCAACGGCAGGGCGTATGGCAGACGGCCTCTCTGCACCGCGGGGCCAGCGTCGTGAAGGCGGAACAGATCTCGCCGGACGTGGTCAAGGTGACCGCGAAGGCAAAGCTGGCTGCCGGCGATGCAACCCAGGAGTATGTGTACACGATCCGCGGCGATGGATCGATTGAAGTGGAAGCGAGCTTCAATCCCGGCACGACGCCGCTGCCAGCGCTGCCGCGCTACGGCATGCAGGCCCGCGTAAGCGGCCTGCTGCGCAACGTTGCGTGGTTTGGCCGCGGTCCCCAGGAGAACTACTGGGACCGCAAGCTCGGCGCGGCCGTGGGGCTCTACTCCGACAAGGTGGACAACCTGTGGTTCGGCTACGTGGAACCGCAGGAGACCGGCAACCGCAGCGATGTGCGCTGGGTAACACTGACCGATGACAAGGGCTTTGGCCTGAAGGCCACGGGACTGCCGCTGATCAACTTCAGCGCGTGGCCCTTCCGCGCTTCCGAGCTGGAGCACGAAAAGTGGCCGGTGAACCTGGGGCACAAGCACTCGGCCGAGGTGGAGTACTCGGACGACATCACCCTCAATCTCGACTACGGACAGATGGGCGTGGGCGGAGACGACAGTTGGGGCGCGCCGGTGCACCCGGAGTTCATGCTACCGGCCGTGTCGTACAAGTACGGTTACCGTTTGGAACCGGTGACCGGAGACGCAGGCAAGTAGTTCTTGCTCTCCATGCCGGAGGTGGCTCAGGCCGCCTACGGCCTTTTCTTTTTGGGACTGAAGCCGTGGGGAACCGCGGCCAGGCCTGCGCCACGGTCCGTATTGGTGGGCAGAAAGTTCAGCGACGGAATCGCGCTATTCAATTGGAGCGCCGGTTCTTTCTCGATCGAACATTGAAGAGCCTTGCCTACGCGGCGCCTCTGTGGCGCCGTTTGCCTATACCGGCCTCGGCTGGCTTCTGTTATGAATCGCATGGTGCTGCGCGAATTGCCGAGTCGGCGCGGTAGGTGATCATCATGGCTTTGGGTGGCTTCTTTGCGAGAACGGAATGGATTCCGGCTGCTTCATCGGTATTTGCGGCCGGATTCCTCATCGTTCTCCTCGTGACTGTGGTGACGCGCAGGTTGAGGAAGGTGCGGCTCGTGTATCCCGGGGGCATGAACTGTTCACCTAGCAGAGGGAAACAGCGTCAACGTATCATGTCCTCCAGGGTGCTTGAAAACGGCAATGGCGGTTGGATGGACGCCAATCGAATGAACGGAACAAATCGAGGGGAAAACAATGGCGATTCAGATTGGTGCAAGACCCGATAGCGGTTTTGATGACCCGATTGGCATGCTCAAGGATTGCCACCGGAGGATCGAGAGCTTCCTGGGCATACTCTGTGTGGCGGTTGGCCGCGCACAGAGCAGGAGTCTAACCAATGAGGAGCGCGATGCGGTTCAGGCTGCATTGCAGTACTTTCGAACAGGCGGACAGCGCCACACACGCGATGAAGAGGAGTCGCTTTTTCCTCGGCTCCGCAAATCCGCCGTAGATTCCTCCGAGGAGATCGACAGGCTCGAGAATGACCATCACGAGGCAAATCGTCTGCACGGATCTGTCGAGCGCCTTTATGTAGCCTGGATTGAATCCGGCGGGTTGAGTTCGTACGATACGGTGCAATTGTTGTCCGAAACCGCGCGACTCAAGCAACTCTATTCCGACCATATCCAGACAGAGGAGACAATTGTCTTTGCTCGTGCGCTCCAAGTGCTGGACAGTCATGCGATTGAAGCGATTGGGACGGAGTTTCGATTCAGACGAAATAGTGCCGCCTGACCGGCATAAGCGTCTATCGTGAGATCGACCGCGAGCTTTCCATAGGCGGCCACATTCCGTTCACCGCACCCGACAGGTCGCTCGGTGTCACCAATCGCGACTTTGCCTCCATGCATCCATCGCGCCGGGTTCTGGGCGCTTGGCAGCAGCTTGGCGGCCGGAGCCGCGCATCTCACGCGCGCTCCAACTTGTTCACATCTGCCACTTGTTCGGCTACGTTCTTGTTGGCCCTTGACAGGTTTGGCATTTTGCCGGAAGTTGGGAATGCGCCGAATCAGTTCATCCAACCTGCGAACTTGGACCTTAAACTGGTAGTCACGGACAGCCCTGCGATGAAACCAGCCATTGAATTTCGAAATGTTTCCTTTGCGGTTTCGCAAGGTCGGCTGCTGCTGGACTGTATTTGTTCGACTCTTGAAGAGGGAACCACGACCGCCCTCCTGGGCCGCAGCGGCTCTGGCAAGACGACACTGCTGCGTACTGTTAATCGGATGGTCGAGCCCACCGGCGGTGATGTCCTGGTGCATGGGGAGAGCGTGCGGCGCAGTAACCTGATTGGGCTGCGCCGTGGGATGGGCTACGTGATTCAAGAAACGGGGCTCTTTCCGCACTTCACGGTGGAGCGCAACGTGGCAGTGGTGCTGGAGGCAGAGGGCCAGCCGCGGGCCGAGCGTCGCCGGCGCAGTCACGAATGGCTCGAGGCTGTTGGCCTGGAGCCTTCCCTATTTGCGCAGAGGCTTCCACACGAGCTTTCGGGAGGTCAGCGGCAACGTGTGGGCCTGGCCCGCGCGCTGGCCGCCGATCCACGCATTCTTCTTATGGACGAACCCTTCGGCGCTCTTGACCCGCTGACACGCGCCGAGATGCAGGACATGCTGCGCGTCCTGTTGACGCAGTGGAAGAAGACCGTGCTGCTCGTGACCCACGACCTGGAAGAGGCGGTGTACCTCGCAGATCGCATCCTGCTCATGAGTGAAGGCAGACTGATCGCCAACCTCGCTCCAGCTGAGTTCCTGCGCTCGCAACAGCCGGAGGTCGAGAGTTATGTGCGCGCCTTTCACCGCGGTGGACCCGCGACGCGGAAGGAGCCGGCATGAGCCCTGGATTCTTCGCCGAATACGGAAGCGAAATTGCAACGCTTACTCTTGAGCACCTGTGGCTCACCGGAGCGGCCATGCTGTTGGCTACGGCCATCGCTGTGCCTGCGGGCATCTGGCTGACGCGTTCGACCCGATGGGCCAAGCCGGTCATGGGCGCGGCGAACGTGTTACAGACGATTCCTTCGCTGGCCATGTTCGGTTTTTTGTTGCCGCTGCCCTGGCTGGGCGACCGGGCGGCACGCATTGCCATTGTCGCGCTTACCGCCTACGCGCTTCTGCCTATCTTGCGCAATACCTATGCAGGGATCCGCGGTATCGACCCTGCCGTCATTGAGGTAGCGCGCGCACTGGGCCTTACCGATTGGCAAAGGCTGACCAAGGTGGAACTGCCTTTGGCGGCAGCGTTTATCCTGGCGGGCCTGAGGACCGCAACCGTCACCTGCGTCGGCATCGCGACCATCGCGGCAGCCGTGGGCGCGGGCGGCCTGGGGGAACTGATCTTTCGCGGCGTGGCTTCGGTAGACAACCGGCTGGTGCTGGCCGGCGCCATCCCCGCGGCGCTTCTTGCGCTGGCCGCCGATGCCGCGCTCGGCCTGCTCGAGCGCCGCTTCACGGTTCCGTCGAAATGACCCGCAATTCCAACACGGCCGCCGTGCTGGCGATTGCGCTGGCCGCCTCTGTCCTTCTTGCGGGGTGTGCTCCGCCGCGGCCCGATCATCCCGTGATCGGAGCCAAGAACTTTACCGAGCAGGTGGTGCTGGGCGAACTCCTGGCTCAGGAGATCGAAGCCAAATCCAATCTCAAGGTCGAGCGGAGGTTCTACCTCGCGGGAAGCTACATCTGCCATCAGGCCCTGATCGCAGGGCGCATCGACGCCTATGTGGAATACACGGGCACAGCACTTACAGCGGTGCTCAAGCAGCCTGTCGATCGAGAGCCGGAGAGGGTTCTTGCATCGGTCCGCCGCCTTTACAGGACGCGCTATAACGTTGTTGTCGCACAGCCGCTGGGATTTGAGAATACCTTTGCCATGGTCATTCGCGGCGACGATGCGCGGGCACTACATCTGACCTTGCTGAGCCAGGCCTCGCGGTACACTCCGAACTGGCGATTGGGGGCCGGCTACGAGTTTGAGCAGAGGCCGGACGGATTGAGAGGGTTGAGCGCAGCCTACGGTCTCAGGTTCGCTGCTCCGCCACGCACCATGGATCTAGGACTGCTCTATCGCGCTCTCCATGCGCACCAGGTAGACATGATTGCCGCCAACTCCACTGATGGCCCTATTCAAGCTCTCGGGCTCATCGCACTGGAGGATGACCGGCATTACTTCCCGCCTTATCAGGCCGTACCCCTGGTACGCGCGGAAGCTCTTCAGCGATGGCCGCAGATCCAGGATGCGCTTGACGCGCTTGCCGGCAAGATCACCGCGGAGGAGATGCGCACGATGAACGAGGCCATTGACGGAGGGCATCGCGATCCGGCGCAGGTCGTGCGAGGATTTCGCATGAGGAAAGGGCTTTGAGTCCAAACGATTTGAGCTGGATGCTCTAGCCGCCAGTCCATCTCAAGAGCTTGGAAGAAGCATGGAATTTTAGTGTCTGGACATCATGATCAGATTGATTTCTTGAGCCTGGTAAATTGCGGGCTTGCCAACACAGAGATAGGTTAATCCATGACTGAGCATTTTCTCCGTCTTGTAGAGGTTGCGGTCGTCGATCCCGACAAGGAATAGGACAGCTGCTAGCGCATTGCCAAGTCGATGTTGGCGAATTCACTCCAGTCGGTCAGGATATGGAACCGAAGTCTGGCACATCCCTGTGGCTGGCCGAGGCAGTAGGAAAACTACCCTTCGCCGTCGTGCCGCGAGCGCAAGTTCTACTCTCGCGGAACCCTTCAGGCGGCCTGTATCGTCCCTGTGATCCTGCCGCGTGAACGGCTGCCGCAGGCGATTCGCCGCAGAGCCGAAGAGAAATTGTGGGAGAGTTATGTCCGCTGACATCTCACAGTCTCCTCGACGCCGCTTCTTGACAATTTGTTGTCAGAGAAAGCTCCTTCCATCCGTCGAAGACCCACTGTCAAGCTACTCCGCGCCCAAGAATCGATCACTCATGGCCCAGATGAAATTATGACGAGAGACCCTTGGACGATGCACCGTTTTGGCCAACTGCGAATCTAATCTATTAATGTTGCCCCCTCCGGCAAACAGACAATCGATCGCATAGAGGCAATTTCAAGTCCTGAGAACGAGAGAAGGGAAGACTGTGCCAGAGAAATCCAAGAGCACCCCTCTCAATTACGTGCCGAAATCCAGGATGGCACGGACCAGCACGACCTTTCGTCCGCAAATGCAGCACTTGCCTTGTAATCCCCTTCATGAGCCGCACTATGAGCGCGGCCCAGTAGAGAAAAAGGAGATTCCAAATGATGAAAGCATTTGCTCTTGCCGTTTTGGCCTGGAGCGCTTCCTTTTGTCTTTTCGCATCGGCACAGACATTGACGCTCAACGACGGTTCGATCCTACGTAGCAGTCCGAATCGGATCGGGGTGAACATCGGCGCCATCGACTATTGGGATAACGGTCAGATAGAGAAGAACCTGATCGGTT
>Ga0224530_1000148_pt1 | contig 47530 bp, 32 predicted proteins | sample CBST75metaG_FD_179873 | JGI IMG/M metagenome (GOLD analysis project Ga0224530, IMG submission 179873) | Peat soil microbial communities from Stordalen Mire, Sweden - C.B.S.T75 | ecosystem: Environmental > Terrestrial > Soil > Wetlands > Peat | place: Sweden: Norrbotten County, Stordalen Mire...
CGCTCCCGCTTCTTTCAGGATCTATATACCATCACCGCATATGTCCTCTTCCCCTCCTGGCATAGCCTCATCAACACAATCGCTTCGGGCAAAGCTCCGCCCATTTAGAACTGCTGGTGAATCTCAGCAAGTTGGGTATCTTGAAGATTCTAAGCGAAAGAAATATGTGAGTGCGCAGAGTTTTAGGAGGATATCCGGAGCCCTTCGAGACGCAACGTATTCTCTCTATACAAATCCGAGCGACGATTCTCCTATCGTTGCACTTGAGGCAAACGGCAAATCTGCCGATAGGAGCAGCGCTGGTATTCTCATCGCGAGGTAAGGTGTGTCTCAAGAAGGCTACATGATCGATCCTGCCAGTTTGCTTCAGGCCGTCCAGCAAGCGGCTGACAGCATTGTGATCACGGATGCTCAAGGAACCATCCAGTTCGTGAATCCGGCCTTCACCGCGATGACGGGATACTCCCGCGAAGAGGCTACGGGACAGAATCTCCGCCTTCTCAAATCCGGATGGCACCCGGAGGGATTTTACAAGGAGCTATGGAACACGATCCTTTCGGGCTGTGTCTGGCACGGAGAAGTGACCAACCGGCGCAAAGATGGCACGTTCTACGACGAGGAGATGCGGATTGCTCCCGTCAAGGACGCGAATGGCGTCACCACCGGGTACATCGCCATCAAGCAAGATGTAACCGAACGGCGAGCGCACCAGCAGACCCAGGGTCTTCTTGCCGCCATCGTGGAGAACTCCGACGACGCAATGATCGTGAGCACGCCGACAGGAATCATCGTTGCCTGGAACCGCGGCGCCGAAGGCATCTTTGGATATTCCCGTACAGAGGCGATCGGGAAGCACTTATCGATGCTGATTACGCACGAGCGGCTTTGCGAACTGGAGTATTTTACCGGCCAGCTCTTGCAGGGCATCCACCTCTCCCAGTACGAGAGCCTGGGTCTTCGAAAGGACGGAACGAAGTTTCCTGTATCGGTCACGGGGGCGCCGGTGAAGAGTTCCACCGGCGCGGTGTTGTTCATGTCCGCGGTTCTTAGCGACATCACCCGGCGCCACGAAGCGGAACAAAGCCGGGCTCTTCTGGCCGCTATCGCGGAATCCACTCCCGATGCGATTCATTCCCTTGCGCCGGATGGAACAATCGTCAGTTGGAACCGAGGTTCTGAAAAGCTGTTCGGTTATTCGAGCATGGAAGCAATCGGGAAGAACTTCGCCTTCCTCATTCCAGCGAAAAATCACGAAGATGCGAGAAGGTGCACCGAGATCCTTCTTAACGGCGGCTCCGTCCCTCCAGTCGAAACAGTTCTTCTGGCCAAAGACGGCCGCGTAATCGATGTGATGCTTACGCTCTTCCCTATTCGGAATCAAGCCGGCGATGTAATTGGGACATCCGCCATTGCGCATGACATCGGCCCGCGCCTGAATGCCGAGCGAAAACGCCGTGAAAGCGACGCGCGCTTCCGCGAAATATTCGACCATGCACCAGGCGGCGTATGTACGATCGGACTCGACGGCCACTTTTTGCAAGTCAATCCCGCGCTCTGCCGAATGCTGGGGTATTCCGAAGAGGAACTGCTTCAAACCACGTGGATGGCGCTGATCCATCGAGACGACTTCGAATCCTTATTGCAAAAGATGGACTGGCTGAAAACAGAACCGGAACAGCACGTAGACCATGAGCATCGCCACATTCACAGCTCTGGAAGGGTGGTATGGGTACGTATCAGAGTCTCGCTGGTGCGAAGCGTTGGCGGGGAACCACTCTATTTTGTGGCGCCTGTCGAAGATATCACTGAGCGCAAACAAGCGGCGGAAACTCTCCGGGAGAGCGAAGAGCGTTTCCGGACAATGGCTGACGCCACCCCGTCCCTGATGTGGGTAACCAATGCCGCGGGAGAACTTCAGTTCGTCAACAAAGCTTTCCGGAGATTTTTCGCGACGACCAGCGAAGATGCGCAATCGGGAATATGGCATTTGCCGCTTCACCCGGACGATGCAACTGCGTACGATGCGGCCTTCGACCGCGCTGTGACCGGGCAGGTGCTGTTCAGAGCCGAAGCGCGCGTTCGGCGCGCCGATGGCGAGTGGCGGCTTTTGGGCTCGAATGCCGAGCCGCACTTTTCGCCGGGCGGAACGTTTCTGGGACATATCGGACTCGCCGCAGATATTACCGAGCGCAGGCGAGGCGAGCAGGCGTTGATCGAGAGCGAGAACCGCTTCCGCATCATGGCCGACAGTTGCCCGATTGGGATATTTGTAACCGATCCAAAGGCAAGGACCCTCTACGTCAACAAGGCATACCGGGAAGACGCGGGGTGGTCCGAGGAGCAGGTTGAGCCGGACAAATGGCTAACCAGAATTCACCCCGAAGATGCGCCCAAGTTTATGGGGATTATAGAAGATGCGCTGCAAAAACGCGCGTCTTTCAAGAGCGAGAGACGTACTCTTCGTGACGATGGCCAGTGGCGCTGGTTCGAATCCAATGTGGCTCCGCGCTTTTCGCAGGTTGGTGAATTTCTAGGGCTCATCGGCACCAGTAGAGATGTCACAGACCGCGTGCAAGCCGAGCAAGCCTTGCACGCCACACGGGAATTAGTCCAATCGACCATGGATGCGCTCTCATCGCACATCTGCGTTCTGGACGAGGCGGGCACAATCATCGCTGTAAACCAGGCGTGGAGGGATTTTGCGGAGGACAACGGTCCGGCGAATTGCGACGAGGCCTTGGATGCGGATGCGTGGCGAAGCCGCGTCGGCGAAGGCTCAAACTACGTGGATGTTTGCAGGCGAAGCAAAGGCGAGGACTCGGCCGAAGCGGAGGAATTCGCCGACGGCATTGAAGCCGTACTGATAGGGGAGCGCAACCTCTATTCCAAGGAGTATGCGTGTCATGCTCCCGGTGTACCGCGATGGTTTCTGGGCCGAGTCACGCGATTCTTCTCGAACGGCATTCCCCGGATTGTGATCGAGCATATCAACATCACCGAGCGCAAGCAGGCGGAAGAACTTCTGACGCAGACCACGGACCGGTTGGCTTTGGCGGCTAGCGCAGGCGGCGCGGGCATCTGGTTCAGGGACCTTGTGAATGGCGGGGTGCACTGGGACGATCAGATCTACCGCCTTTACGCCACCACGAAGGATGAGCTCAGCCCGAGTACGGAAGCCTTCCTGGCTTTTGTGCACCTGGAAGACCGCGGCCGCGTGGAAGAGGAATTGAATTCAGCCTTACGAGGCGAGAAGGAGTTCGATTCCCAGTTCCGCATCGTATGGCCGGATGGAAGCATCCGTCACCTCCGCGCCAATGCGCTGGTCAAATGGGATGCGTCCGGCAAACCGGTACAAATGGTGGGCACGAATCGGGACATTACCTCCCAGAAGGAAGCAGCCAACCTATTGCTTGAGAGCAATCTGCGACTCCAGGTGGAATCCGAGCACGCCCTTGAATCGTCTTTCGCGGCGGAACAGGCCAATGCAGCCAAGAGCGAGTTTCTGGCCAACATGAGCCACGAGATCCGCACGCCGATGAATGGAGTCATCGGCATGGTCGGGCTGTTGCTGGATACGGAATTAACCGCCGAGCAGCGTCGCTATGCGGAGATCGCTCGCGCCAGTGGCGAATCGTTGCTGCAAGTGATTAACGACATTCTCGATTTCTCCAAGATCGAAGCGAACAAGCTCGAACTGGAGACGATTGATTTCAATCTTCGGATACTGCTTGACCATCTTGACTCCATTCTTTCGGCGTCGGCAAAGACCAGTGGAATTGAATTACGGTGTATTGCCGACCCTGCGGCTCCGACTCAGCTTCGCGGAGCCTTGGGACGATTGCTCCAGATTCTTATCAATTTGGCAGGCAACGCCATCAAGTTCACGGAAAAGGGTGAGGTGGTGGTCAGCGTAACGCTCGAGGAAAAAGGAGAATTCGATTGTCTGCTGCGCTTCTCGGTGCGCGATACGGGCATCGGAATACCGGAGGAAAAATTCGGCCTCCTCTTCAACAAGTTCAGCAGAGTGGAGTCTTCCACATCGCAAAAGTATAGCGGCACCGGACTGGGGCTGGCCATCTCCAAGCAACTGGTGGAGTTGATGGGCGGAAGTGTTGGTGTGACCAGCGAGGTAGGCACGGGATCGGAATTCTGGTTCAAGGTGCGTCTGGAACTCAGTCTGGGACCGAACGTTCGGCCTGTAGGAGCGAACCTGAAAACCGAGACGGCTGCCAAACTCATGGGGAGAGTTCTGATCGCCGATGATGATTCTACCAATCGGGAGGTGATCTCAGGCATGCTCCGGAAGCTCGGTCTTCGCGCGGAGGCGGTGGCTAATGGCGCAGAAGCTGTCAATGTTCTCGAATCGACTCCATACGATCTGGTGTTGATGGATATGCGCATGCCGGAGATGGACGGCATTGAGGCCACGCGCCATATTCGCGATCTGCATTCCGCGGTGCTCAATCACGACATTCCGATCATCGCCTTGACCGCCAACGCGATGCAGAGCGACCGGCAAGCCTGCCTTGCGGCGGGAATGAACGACTTTCTGCCGAAACCGATCAGGAAGGCCGAGTTGAGGAATGCGCTCAAGAAATGGCTGCATGCCGGTGATGTTGCGATTCCCGTGGCGACCGGGAAAGTTGTTCCATCCCGAACTGTTGACGACAAGGCAGATATCTTCGACCGAGCGGGCGTGCTGGGCCGCATGGAAGGAGACAATGAATTGGCGCAGATTGTGTTTGCGGCATTTCTTGAGGACATACCAGGCCGGATTCAGGCTTTGAAAGACTTTGTGAAAAGCGGGGATACTGTCGGCTCCGCTCGACTGGCCCACTCGATAAAGGGCGCTTCCGCAAACGTCGGCGGCGAACGTCTTCGGAACATGGCGTCAGTGATGGAGAAGGCAGCCAATGCAGGGGATTTGCACTCTGTAGCGGCCCGCATGGCAAACCTGGAGATTGAGTTCGGTCGCCTCAGGGATGCGATCAAGGCAAGCCAAATAAAGCTGAACAAAATGATGACTGGACAGTGCCAGGTATCCGCGTAACCTCGTGCGGCGGTCTCCAGGCTGGTCTCGGTGTCACTTTCGGCCACCGCTGTGTATAGTCATGCAAAAATGCCAGCAACGGCCGCACCTAGATGCGGCCGTTGCTGGCATTCATGAAATTGCTGCTGACTTCGCAGTTAGAACGCGGCTACGGTCTGACGCAGGCTGTAGGAACTGAGCGTCTTGATGTAGTTGCCGCGATCGAAGGGCGAAGTATCGGGCACCGAACGCCGGCTGAGGCAACCGCGCGTCTCCCAGAGAGACGCGTACTCGTGCTTCTCGAGCCAGTAACGCAGGTCGGCCAGGACGCGGCCGATATGGTCGATGCCGTGAATGTGGAGAGCGGAGGCCATCATGGTGATGCCGGCCCCGGCCATGATGCACTTGAGCACGTCCTCAGCCGAATGAACTCCGCCCGAGAGCGCCAGGTCGATGTTCATGTGGCCATAGAGGATGGCAGCCCAATGCAGGCGCGGGAGCAACTCCGAAGGCGTTGAGAAGTGCAGCGTGGGCCGCACCTCCAACGTCTCGATGTCGAAGTCGGGTTGATAGAAACGGTTGAACAATACCACACCGCGGGCTCCGGCATCCTCCAGGCGCGCCACGAGATGCGGCACGCTGGTGAAGGACTGCGAAAGCTTGACGGCCACAGGAATCTTGACCGCGCCGGCGACGGCGGAGACGAGTTCGAGCAACTGCAACTCGAGCTCTGCGGAGGTCTGGCTGCGATCGGTGGCCAAGGCATAGGTATTCAGCTCGATGGCATCCGCCCCGGCCTCTTCCATATCTTTGGCAAACCGTACCCAGCCGCCCACCGTAGCTCCATTAAGGCTGGCCAGGATGGGAATCCCTGCGGCTTGTTTGGCCTTCCGCAGGTACTCGAGGTAAACCTCGTGCGTCATGCGGTAGTCTTTCAAGTCAGGCAAGTAGTCGAGTGACTCGGCGAAGGACTCCGTCCCGCGCGAAAGGTCCTCGTCCAACGCCCGCGATTCGAGGAGCAACTGCTCCTCGAAAAGCGACGTCAAGACAACCGCCGAGGCTCCGGCATCTTCCATCCGCTTCAGGTTGTCGAGCGACTCTGAAAGCGGCGTAGATGAAACCACGAGCGGACCACTCAGCTTCAACCCTAGGTATTGTGTAGAAAAATCAATCATTTTGGTCCTCCAGCGGATGCGGCTGCCAGCTTCTCTTCCGACTTTTCCTCGGGAGCGATGTGCGGCGTCTCGCCGCGGCCTGGCATCCCTGCCCTTGCGGAGTATACACGCCACTGCCGTTCCACGTCGTCCTGTGCCTCTACAAGCAGCTTGGCGGCGAGATCCGGGTTGCTGCGGACCAGCATGGTGTAACGCGCCTCGCGATAGATGTAGTCCTTGAGGCGGATGGCCGGAGCCTTGGAGTCGAGCTGGAAGGGATTCTTGCCCGTATCGCGAAGTCCCGGGTTGTAGCGCATGAGCGGCCAGTAGCCGGACTGGACAGCAAGCTTCTGCTGTTCGAGACCGTGGATCAGATCGTAACCATGCGCAATGCAGCTGGAGTAGGCGATGATGATGGACGGACCGTCATGCGCTTCGGCCTCCTGGAAGGCCTTGACCACATGGCTGTCGTTGCCGCCCAAAGCCACTCGAGCAACATAGACCGAGCCATAGCTGACTGCTTCCATGGCCAGGTCCTTCTTGCTGTTGCTCTTGCCGCTGGCGGCAAACTTGGCCACAGCGCCGCGGGGAGTGGACTTGGACATCTGTCCGCCGGTGTTCGAGTAAACCTCGGTATCGAGGACCAGGACGTTCACGTTCTTGCCGGAGCCGAGGACGTGGTCGAGGCCGCCGAAGCCGATGTCGTACGCCCATCCGTCTCCACCCAGAATCCAAACGCTCTTGCGGACCAGGGAGTCGCCGATGGCGAGGAGGTTGTGGGCGTCGGAGGTGGGATCTGCAGCCAGCTTGGCGCGCAGAGCCAGAACGCGCTCGCGCTGCTGACCGATCTCGGTCTCCGTGGTCTGAGGAGAGGTGAGAAGAGCCGCCGCCAGTTCGTCGCCGATGGCAGGCGCCATGCGCTTAACCAACAACTCAGCAAAGTCCTTCTGCTGATCGAGGGCGATGCGCATACCAAAGCCGAACTCGGCATTGTCTTCAAAGAGGGAGTTGGCCCACGTCGGTCCACGGCCCGCCTTGTTGGTGGCGTAGGGGGTGGTGGGCAGGTTGCCGCCATAGATGGACGAGCAGCCGGTGGCATTGGCGATGTAGAGGCGGTCGCCGAAGAGCTGGGTCAGCAGCTTGACGTATGCTGTTTCACCGCAACCCGCGCAGGCGCCCGAGAACTCAAAGAGCGGCTGCAGCAGTTGCAGGTCCTTGACCTGGGTGTGGGAGAGCTTGGCGCGATCAACCTCAGGAATGCTGAGGAAGAAGTCCCAGTTGTCGCGCTCGGCTTCGCGCAGAGGCGGCTGGGGCGCCATGTTGATGGCCTTCTTGCTGGCGTCGCTCTTGTTCTTGACCGGGCAAACATCCACGCAGACAGCGCAGCCGGTGCAATCTTCGGGAGCGATCTGGAGGGTGTAATGCTCGTCTTCCATGCTCTTCCACTTGGGCTTGGCCCACTGGAAGGTCGCGGGAGCCTTTTCCGCCAGATCGGCGGGGTAGATCTTGGCGCGAATGACAGCGTGGGGGCAAACCATGACGCACTTGCCGCACTGGATGCAGAGGTCCTTGTCCCATACGGGAATGAACTGCGCGATGTTGCGCTTCTCGTACTGGGCAGTGGCCGTGGGGAATGCGCCGCCGGCAGGAATGGCGCTGACGGGGAGCAAGTCGCCCTGGCCGCCCGCGATCTTGCCGAGCACATCGTGGACGAATTGAGGAGGATTGCCAGTGATGGCTCCAACGATGTCGAAATCGGAATTGGCTTCGGTGGGCACCGTGACCTTCTCAAGGTGCGCGAGAGCCGCATCGACAGCAGCGAAGTTCTTGGCCACAACGGCCTCGCCGCGCTTGCCGTAGGTCTTCTTGATGGACTTCTTGATCTGCTCGATCGCCTCATCCTTGGGCAACACGCCGCTGATGGCGAAGAAGCAGGTCTGCATGATGGTGTTGATGCGCGAACCCATGCCGGCTTCACGCGCCACCTTGTAGCCGTCGATCACATAGAACTCGATCTTCTTGCGGATAATTTCGCGCTGTGCGGTCTTGGGCAGATGATCCCAGACTTCGGCAGCCGAGTAGATGGAGTTAAGCAGGAAGACTGCACCGGGCATGGCCGCTTCCACAGCGTCCATCTTCTCAAGGAAGCTGAAGTTGTGGCAGGCGACGAAGCTGGCGCGGGTGATGAGGTAAGACGAGCGGATGGGGTTGGGCCCAAAGCGCAGGTGCGAGGTGGTCATGGAGCCGGACTTCTTCGAGTCGTACACGAAGTAACCCTGAGCGTAATTGGGAGTCTCGCTGCCGATGATCTTGATGGAGTTCTTGTTGGCGCCCACAGTGCCGTCGGAGCCGAGACCGTAGAAGAGAGCGCGGACGGTCTTGGGATCCTCGGTGGAGAAGGTGGGATCGTAGGTGAGGCTGGTGTGCGTCACGTCGTCGTCAATGCCGATGGTGAAGTGGTTCTTGGGAGCGGACTTGGTCAGCTCGTCAAAGATGCCCTTGACCATGGCGGGCGTGAATTCCTTGGAGGAGAGGCCGTAACGGCCACCGATCACGGTCGGCTTGGCGGCAAAAGGCAGGGTTGCGGAGTTCTCAGCCAGAACGGTCACAACGTCCTGATAGAGAGGCTCACCAGCAGAACCCGGTTCCTTGCAACGATCAAGAACCGCAATGGACTTGACGGTGGAAGGAATGGCCTTGATGAAAGCGCTGGCGTCGAAGGGCCGATAGAGGCGAACCTTGACCATGCCGATCTTCTCGCCCTGCTTGACCATGGCGTCGACGGCTTCTTCAGCGGCTTCAGCGCCGGAACCCATCAGTACGATGACGCGCTCGGCATCGGGTGCGCCGTAGTAGTCGAAGAGGTGATAGGCGCGGCCGGTCTGGTCGGCAAAGCGGTTCATCACCGACTGCACGATTCCCGGAACAGCATCGTAGAAGGGGTTGCAGGCTTCACGAGCCTGGAAGAAGACGTCGGGGTTCTGTGCCGTCCCGCGAATGATCGGATGATCGGAGCTGAGCGCGCGCTGACGGTAATCGATGATGAACTTGTCGTCAACCAGCGCGCGGATGGTCTCGTCGCTGATGGGAAGGATCTTGCCGACTTCGTGGGAGGTGCGGAAGCCGTCGAAGAAGTGGATGAACGGGACGCGGGACTCGAGGGTGGCGATCTGCGCCACCAGGGCCATATCGGCCACTTCCTGCACGGAGTTAGAGCACAACATTGCCCAGCCCGTCGACCGACAGGCCATCACATCGGAGTGGTCACCGAAAATCGAAAGCGCATGCGTAGCCAAAGTGCGGGCCGTGACGTGCATGGTCGCCGGGGTAAGTTCGCCGGCAATCTTGAACATGTTTGGAATCATCAGAAGAAGGCCCTGAGAGGCCGTGAAAGTGGTTCCGAATGCTCCAGCCTGCAATGCTCCGTGCAACGCGCCTGCCGCGCCGCCCTCGCTCTGAAGTTCTTCCACGATGGGCACAGCGCCCCAAATGTTTTTCTTTCCTTCAGAACGCCACTGATCGGACCACTCTGCCATCGGGGACGATGGGGTAATGGGGTAGATGGCGACTACTTCGGAGAGTCGATAGGCAACCGAGGCAGCTGCCTCGTTCCCATCCACAATAATCATTTTCTTTTCACTCATTCGCTTAGCCTCATAGTGCGGCCGGGCGCGACACAACCGCAATGCAAGTCTCGCCTGTTAGGGGGGTAGAGCCGCTGTGATGCCAGACACAGGCCGGCCCTCGAATCTCATATTGCGAACTTATTTTCGCATTGTGCCGAGGCAGAGTCTATGAAAACAACTCAATATTCTTGCCCAATCGATCTCAAACTCGCCATTGCAATGAACTTCTCTGCGAGCTTTGCCAGAATGAGCGCACATCCCCTCACGAAGTGGTCGCAGATGGTAAGCGAAGACAAGGCAAAGCGTGCACTGGCGGAACTCATCGAGCCTGTAGGGAACAGATTCGATTCGCCCGGTGTCTAAGATAGCAAGAGGAGCGCGCGCATGTCGCTTGATAGGTTTGGCGCTGTCTTTGCCGCTTTGACGATTGCCTGTTCCCTTCCGCTCAGCGCCACCACACTCACCATCGGCCAACCGGCCCCGGCGCTCACCTTTACGGAGATGTTGCAGCCCCCATCCGGTACGAAGACGGATTGGGCTTCCCTACGCGGACGAGTGGTGGTGCTTGAGTTCTGGGCCACTTGGTGCGGGGGCTGCATCGAAGAAATTCCTCACCTGAACAGCCTGATTCAGTCGCTCCCCTCCAGCAAAATTCAGTTCATCGCCGTCGACGACGAGGATCCAGCAGTGGTGAAGAAGTTCCTGGCCAAGATGCCCATCGATGGCTGGCTGGGGCTGGACACGAGCAAGAAGATCATCGAAGCGTATGACGCCCAAACTCGTCCACGCACCGTCGTCATCGATCCCCAGGGGCGCATTGCAGGTATCCTGAGCCCGCACCAGTTGCTCGGAGAGCAGTTGATCGCATTGGCCGACGGGAAGCCGGTGGTGTTTCCCGAAGATGAGGCTGCGGGCATACGACAGCAGGCGCTCAAGAACGCAGATGCCGCCAAAGCGGCAGCGGACGCGGACGCGAATGCTGTGGGAACTTCTGCCGCCAAAGCGCTCCCCAAGCCAATTTTCGACATCTCCATTCGTCCCGGCAACCCGGACGGCAGGATGACCATGGCTCATCGCCCCGGCAAGAACGACGATTCATACTCCGAGGACATCATTGATGCGCCGGTGGGGATGCTCATGCAGTTCGCGGGCGGAGTTTCAGGTAGCCGCTTAACGGTCCATGGAGGATCGGGCGCGAAATACACTCTGCATGTGAGCGCTCCAGGGGGCGACGTGGAGCAACTGGCTCCAGCCCTCCAACTGGCCATTATCACGGCGACGGGAATGAAGCTGGAGCACGTGACAAAAGAGGAAGACGCCTACATCATATCGAGAACCGCAGCGAGCCTCCCGCAGCCGGCGACCACAGAGAATGCAAGCATGTGTTTCTACAATGCCAAGGCCGGCAAGGTGGTGATGATGGACGCCTCCATCGACAGCCTGGCGCAAACCCTGGAGAGCCTCTTGGGCAAGGCGGTTGTGAATGAGGCCAGCCCGAGCGGCGAGTTCGACGCCAACTTCGATCTTCCCAAAGCCGACTTCGACTCCGCCAAGGATGCGCTTGAAAAGAACCTCGGCCTGACGCTCTCGAAAGCCCGGCGCAAGATCGACCGCATCGTTCTGGACGCACCCCAAGCCGCGGAGAAAAAAGTGGATCAGGCAGCATCAGCCGACCGGCCGGCTCCTACGCATGAAAAGCCAGCGCAGAAGCCATAGTCCAACTTCGACCCGTCCGTGGCCGACCGAGGTCTCCTCAGGAAGCCGAGTTTCGATCAAGCGAGCAGGGCCGTAACCTTCGGCATCCACTCACCAATCGGGATGTGCTGTGGGCAAAGTTCGAGGCAAGCGCCGCAATCGATGCAGCAGCCGGAACGCTGTTCGTCGGTGAGGAAGACCTGGTACTTGAAGCGCGCGCCGGGTATGTCATCGAACGAGTGCGCGTAGTTGAAGAACTCGAAGTTGCCTGGAATGTTGACGCCGTTGGGACACGGCATGCAGTAGCTGCACTTGGTGCACGGAATCACGGTGCGGGCGCTGTATTTTTCCCGCGCCTCCGCGATCAGCGCCAACTCTGCCGGGCCAAAGCTTTGAACGCGCGAAGCTTCTGCCGAGCGCAAGTTCTGTTCCACCTGGGGCATGGTGCTCATGCCGCTGAGGACCACGGAGACCTCGGGCTGATCCCAAAGCCATTGCAGAGCCCAATCGGCCGGGGTACGCTCCGCCTGGAATTTCTCCATGATTGCGCGAATGTCTTTGGGTGGATCGGCCAACCGCCCGCCCAGTAGGGGCTCCATCACAACCACGGCAAGGCCTTTGCTTGCCGCGAGAATCAAGCCGCGCGTGCCGGCCTGATTCTCCGTGTCCATGTAGTTGTATTGAATCTGGCAAAAGCTCCACAGATCGCTGCCGTCGACAATCTCTTCAAAGCATGCGTAATCGTCGTGCATGGAGAAGCCGAGATGGCGGATGCGGCCATCGGCGAGCGCCTCCGCGGCCTTGGCCAGCAGATTGTGCTTGAGAACGACCTCCCGCCAGCGCCCCAGATTCAGCGAGTGCAACAAATAAAAGTCGATGTGGTCGGTTTGCAGCTTTTTGAGCTGCTCATCGAGCAAGCGGTCGAAGTCCGCCGGCTCTTTCACCATCCAGACCGGCAACTTGGTGGCCAGCTTGACCTTCTCGCGATAGCCACCTGCGAGCGCCTTGCCCACGAGGACTTCACTCTGCCCCTCGTGATAGGGGTAGGCGGTGTCTACGTAATTGACTCCGTTGTCGATGGCGTGGCGCAACATGCCGATCGCTTTCGGCTCGTCAATATTGGGACTGGTTTGCCGGCCATCCAATGTAGGAAAGCGCATACAACCAAAACCGAGCGCCGAAACCTGCCAGTCGAGTTTTCCAAAGCAGCGAAATTGCATGGTGATTCTCTCTTCCTTGTAACCCAAAACGAGATTTTACTCTTGGTCCGTTTCATTTGGCGCGGCCTGGCCTAGTTTGGTGAATCCGCAGTTCGTCGAAGAATAACTGCGGATCTCTCGACTCCGTTTGGCCAAAAAGCCGGCCAAACTACGCTCAAGATGACAGTGCAATTCCGATGCGAACTTCTGACTCAGGACACCAACGCCCGATTGAGAGACCAAGCGAGTGCACAGGTTGGACTTTGAGGCGTTTGGAGGACTGGTTGGTACGGAATCTCACTTTCCTGTCAGCCCTTGGACCAGGGCCAGCCACTCGTCCTGGAGCGCGGCCCGTTGGAAATCGCGTCCGGCGCGTTCGTACCAGTAGTTCGCATTGGAGGCTGCGCCTTCCTTGCGGTGCAGATAGGCATGGACCGCCATGGCGGTGGGGGTCTCCAATTCGTTCACCTGTGCATGCGCCTGCGCCCATTCGCCCTTCGCATCCCACCAGAGCGCGGCCAGCGGAACTGGGAGGCTGTCGGGCGGATTGAAGCGAGCCAAAGATGCAGTGAATTCCTCAGCGTCCATGGAAACGATATACCACGATTCCGGGCGCCCGAAGCGGCTAAAAGCGCAAAAGATAGCTGAATTTCACGAAGAGCTGGCGGTCGGTCGAAGTGCCGGGCAGGTTAGTCACGGTGTAGGTCGGAGTGGGCGTAGCACTGTAGTCCATGTTCTGAAAGGTATCGGCATAGCCCAGATAAACTGCGGTTCCGGGGTGAGGCAGATAAGTGAAAAGAAGCGTGGTGTCTGCCTGCTTGGAGTAGGTATTGGTGACCAGCGCTGCATTGGGCAGCAGCGAGTTGTAATCCATGATCGCGTTGAAGGCGTAGTCGCGGGTGAACTGATAGTTCAGCTTGGAGCGGATCAGGTGGTTGGTAAACACATCCCCGCTTGGCAGCGTGGGAGCGGGAGCGCCATCGGGGCCGGTGGCCAGGCGCGAGTAGTAGTAAATCTCATCGAGCCGTAAGTGCGGCTGCGGGCGGACGGTCAAGGTGGCCGAGGCGTTGTTGAAACTGCCGAGAAACGGCTGCACCCCTGCGGGCGGATAGTAGTTTGGCCCCATTCCCTGGGTGTAGCTGGCGCTCATGGAGAGCCACTTGTACCATGCCGAATTGGCATTGAAGGATGTATACCGCTCACGGAAGCCGATACCGTTATAGAGTTCATAGGACTCGCTGTGGCCGACCGATAGATAGGTCTGGCCTGCGAACGTCATGGAAAAGCCAGGCAAAAAGGACCAGTTCTCCAGCCGCTGTTCGTGGTCGTAGTTCACCAGTACATCCATGCTTGGCCCGAACGCCATGAGCCGATGGCCGGCAGGCGGTTTCCACTGGTAGCCGGAATAGGTCTCCCAGTTGCGAATGTCCACGCGGTTCAAATAGCCCAGCGTAGCCACCATCCCAGGGCTGCGATCGGTATAGTAGCTCGAAAAAGAGAAGTGTGGATCGTACTTGCTGGCGCTCAGAATATAACCTGGGCCAGCTTGATAACCGCCCTGCCCGTCGTTGGCCTGGGTGGTGGTCGCCTGGCCGGTCAGCGTCCAATTGTGCGCGACCAGGTAACGCAAATCGAGCGAGCCGACGCGATTCCAGGAAGATTCGAAGCTGCTGTCGCTCAAGAGCAGCCCCACATGGGATTGATGGTCGAATTCACGCTCTCCGCGAAAGACCGCGTTCATCCCGCGGTCGCCGTGGCCGGTGACGCCCTGCGCCAGGACTTCGCCGGGAGCGCGATCGTCAGTAGCCAGCGCGCCCAGGTTCCAGCGGCCAAGTGCCCCGGTCAGCTTGGCGCCAAACTGCGGATCCACGATGCGCCGGGAAAAGAACAACTGTTCCGGCGTGGAAAAGACCGAGGCGTTCTCAAGGAAGAACGGACGCCGCTCGGGATAAATCACCTCGTAGCGCTGGTTGGCCGTAACCTTGGGATCGTCTGAGCCGATTTCGCTGAAATCCGGATTCACGGTCATGTCGAGCGTGAGAGCATCGTGCAGGACGACCTTTGCGTCCAGGCCGGGATGGTGCTCATTCTGCTGTACAAATCCGGCGCCCGTATCAAGATAGTGGTCGCTGGAAATCAAACCGTAGGGAATGAGCTGCATATTCCGGCCCGCCGATATGTCGTCGTCGATCTCGATGGGCGCGAACTGCCCGACCCATTGCGGATCGTGCTGGTGGCTCATGTAGGGCCACAGAGACATTTCGTTGTTGCGCTGAATGAGCCGGCCCAGGCAGATGTACCAGATCTGCTTCCGCGCATGGGGAAAGCGCAGGCTGCGAAACGGAATCGTCTCCAGGACCGCGTAGCCATCGGTCATAATGCGCCCTTCCGAGTACCAGAGCGCCTCCCAACTGGAGTCGTCGCCGATGCCGTCGGTGGTACGGCCGTCGTATTGAATGCCGTAGGGGTTCACGTCAAACCAGTAGGCGTGTTTGTGGTCCTGGAAGGTGTCGATGTTCACGGTGACCCGGTCGTCCGTGCCGATGAGTTTGCGCGGCGCCACTCGGGCGCGAATCTTGGCCGGGTCGTCCTTGCAGATCCAGCCCACGTAGAGGTTTTTGCTGTCGTAGGAGAGATAGGCTTCCGTCGGTTGGCTGACCGGATCGCCATCGTGAGGGTCCATCTGGCGGAAGACCTTGATCGTCGCCTCGGCCTCGCGCGGCGTTCCATTGAGGAAATCGGCAAGCCTGGGTGGCCGGCTGACCCGCGGGATGCGCAACGGGACCTCTTCTGCGCTGGCTACGCAGGCCGCAAATGAGACGAAGAGCAGGAATCCAGCGATGCCTTTAAGTAGGCGAAAAGAAGGCAGGAAAGGCATGAAACCTCTGAGAATGAAAATAACTGGAAGTTGCCCGCCGGGGACAGCGACCGCTGAAAACGAAGGATTGGCATCAGTCTAACAAGGCCGGGCGGCTGTTCACAGCCAGAATCTGGGCTGAATCACACCAACAAACGCCAAGACAAGAATGGACTGTTTGGACCTAAACGACTTATCGACTTTCTGCCTCAGCAGCCCACGAGGCGTGATTCAAATCACATCCAGGTTTTTTCTTCACTGATAAAAACTAATTATCAATCGAATCAATTGGGAAAAAGGCTCCGTCCGGAGGGCTTGGGGAAGCTCCTCCGGACGGGAGCAGAGCCGCGTGATTCCTGGCTCGGAACGAGGCTTCATCCCTCCGAGGTCGATCTGGAGTTCAGGTTTGCGATCGGCGGACAAATGGTCGTATACTAGAACTACGACCAATCCGGTCGTAGTTTAGGAATTCTGCCCTTCCGGCAGCACAATGGAGTCCGGAATTTTGAGCATTTTGAGCGATTTGAAGATCGGCGAGACGGGGGTTCTGGTAGCCCTTGACCTTCCCGATTCCGTCCAAAACCATTTGATGCATATGGGCTTTGTTCCCGATGCGCAGGTGACCGCACTGCGCCGCGCGCCAGCCGGCGATCCCACCGTCTACGGTGTGGACGGAATGGAGATTGCCCTGCGCCATGAAACTGCGGACGCCATTCGCGTCCGTCCGACCGAGGCAGAAGGCTCCGAAGCTGCCGACAGCGACGAATCTCCGGAGTTGATCGAGGCGGCACGATGAGCGATTGCTGCGCTCCTCCGGCCTTTCATCCTCCTGTCGCAGTGCATGAACCCGGAGTCCTGAAGACGGTCGTACTGATCGGCCCGCCGAATGCAGGCAAGTCAACTCTTTTCAATCGCCTGACCGGTCTTCGCCAGAAAGTGGCGAACTATCCCGGCGTCACCGTCGAGCAGCGCATGGGCCTGATGGCCGGCGTGGGCCGCGACGATCTGACCCTGATCGACCTGCCCGGTATCTATTCGCTTTCGCCCTACTCAGAGGACGCGCGCGTTTCCATCGATGTGCTGCGCGGCATGATGCCCGGCACGCCCAAGCCGGACGCCGTCCTGTTGGTTCTGGATTCCCTGCACCTCACCCGGCAGTTGATGCTGGCTGCGCCCGTGCTGGCGGTGGGACTGCCGACACTGGTGTTGCTGAACATGAGCGACCTGATGGAAGCCCGCGGCGGGCAGATCGACACGCTCAAGCTGGCACGGGAACTCGGCGCTCCGGTGGCCCAGATCAGCGCCGTACACGGAACCGGCTTGGATGCAGTGCCGCTTTTCCTCAATCGGCACACCGAGCGCGAAGCTGCTCACCCGCTTTCGCTGCCGGTGCTGGGCAATGCCGCCAGCGCCCACACCTGGGCAGCGCAGGTGAGCCGGCGTACCGGTTATCGCGCGCCACTTTCGGTCCAGAGCAGCCGCAAGATCGACGACGTGCTGCTGCATCGCTTTTGGGGACCGCTGCTTTTCCTGGTCGTGGTGGTGGGCGTCTTTGAGGTGGTTTTCTCCATTGGACAGCCGCTTTCAGATGGCTTCGGCGGGATTCTGGCCCAAATGGGCAACTTGGTCCGGCCACTCATCCCTTCCGGCTGGCTGCAGTCGCTGCTTCTGGATGGCGCATGGAAGGGCATCTCCTCGGTTCTGGTCTTTCTGCCCCAGATTCTTCTGCTCTTTCTGTTTATTGGCATTCTGGAGGACTCCGGCTACCTTTCGCGCGCCGCGCTGATTGCGGACCGGGTGATGCGCTCGATCGGCCTCAACGGCAAGGCGTTCATTCCCCTGCTCTCGGCCTATGCCTGTGCGGTTCCCGCCATCATGGCCACGCGCACCATCGAGAACAAGCGCGACCGGTTCGCGACGATCCTGGTGACCCCGTTCATGACCTGTTCGGCGCGATTGCCGGTGTACATGCTGCTGATTGCGGCTTTCATCCCCAATACCACCTACCTGCACGGCTTCCTGGGATTGCAGACCATCGTCATGCTGGGGCTCTACCTGGCAGGCTTTGTGGCGGCCATGACTACGGCCTGGCTGCTGAAGAGTTCCATTCTTAAATCCAGCGACGCACCCTTCATTCTGGAACTGCCGCAGTACCGCATGCCCACGCTGCGTTCGCTGAGCTTGCGCGTTCTGGACCGGGCACGCATCTTTTTGCGCAATGCTGGCAAAGTGATTCTGGGCGTGACGCTGGCCTTGTGGGTTCTGGCGCATCTGCCGGTAATTCATATGGCGGGTGGCGCCGTTGCCGCGCCGGAGCTGGCCGACAGCATCATCGGACGGCTGGGTCACTTTATCGAGCCTGCCATTGCGCCCCTGGGCTTCAACTGGAAGATCGGCATCGGCTTGCTATCGAGCGTTTTGGCCCGCGAGGTGATGGTGAGCACCATGGGCACTCTCTATGGCGCGGACCCGGGCACCGAGGCTCTGAATCTGCAAACCGCCCTGCACCACGACATGACCCTGGGCGGCGCAATGGCGTTGATGATCTTCTTCGCCTTCGCCATGCAATGCACGTCAACCATCGCCGTGGTCCGCAGAGAGACCAACAGTTGGAAGTGGCCGGCAATCCAGTTCCTCTACATGCTGGTGCTGGCCTACATCTCGGCTTTCGCGGTCAACCGCATCGTGACCGCGCTCTTCGGGTAGTTCAAGGCCTTTCTTCCGGGCAGAGCTCATGCGCTAAGACGTTCGCGGACCAAACCTCTTAGCTCGACTTATGAGAAACTAGAAGAGCAGACGTCCCGAGGGGCTGCACGCGTGCGCGCGCCCCAAACCAAGACCCAACCCCAGATTCATTCGGCCCGCGCAGCCGTCGCCCCGTTGCGGCCCGCATATAGGAACCAGAAAAAGCATGATTAGTGTAAGCAATGTCTCCATGCGCTTCGGCGCGAAAGTTCTCTTCGAAGATGTGAGCGTCTCCTTTGTTCCCGGCCGGCGCTACGGCCTGACCGGCCCCAACGGCGCCGGCAAGTCCACGTTCATGAAGGTCCTGACCGGAGAGATCGATGCGCAGAAGGGCACAGTGGTGCGTCCGCGCAAGTTCGGCGTTTTGCGCCAGGACCAGTTTGCTTTTGATGACTATCGCGTCATCGATACCGTGATCATGGGCAACAAGGGCCTGTGGGCGGCACTGGAAGAGCGCGACCGGATCTACGAGAAGCCGGAGATTTCAGATGCCGACGGTATGAGGCTGGGCGAGTTGGAAGGCACGATTGGCGACGAAGATGGCTATACCGCCGAGAGCGACGCCGCCGTGCTGCTGCAGGGACTGGACCTTCCCGACGAGATCCACGAGCGCAAGATGAGCGAACTGCAGGGCGGGCAGAAGATGCGCGTGCTGCTGGCGCAGGCGCTTTTTGGCAAGCCCGAGGCGCTGCTGCTGGACGAGCCCACCAACTACCTCGATCTCGAGTCGATTCACTGGCTGTCGGACTTCCTGAACAACTACGACGGCACCTTGATCGTGATCTCGCACGATCGTCACTTCCTGAACAGCGTGACTACGCACACCGCCGACATCGACTACCAGACCATCATCACCTATACCGGCGGCTACGACGACATGGTGATGGCCAAGACGCAGGTTCGTTCGACGCTGGAGTCGCAGAACGCCCAGCGCGAGAAGAAGATTGCGCAGCTCAACGACTTCATCGCGCGCTTTGCGGCCGGAACCCGCTCCTCGCAGGTCACCAGCCGGCGCAAGGAAGTGGAGCGGCTGCAAACCAACGACCTGGCCCGCTCGAACATCGCACGACCGTACATCCGCCTGGACCAGGCGCGCCCCAGCGGCAAGCATGTGCTGGAATTCAAACACCTGACCAAGTTCTACGGGGACCAGAAGGTGCTGGATGGCTTTACGGCCAACGTGCTGCGCGGCGAGCACATCTGCCTGGTAGGTCGCAACGGCGCAGGAAAGACCACGCTGCTGAAGAGCCTTTTGGCCAACTATCCCGGCCTCGCGGATAAGGATTTCTCGCTCGACAATGGTACTGTCTTCTGGGGCCACGAGGCGCAGATCGGCTACTTTCCCCAGGACGTGGGCGCGACCATCGAGCCCGGCCTGACCGTGGCCGAGTGGCTACACCGCTGGGACCCGGCGGCCCACTCCGAGGACATTCGCGGCATCCTGGGGCAGATGCTCTTCAGCGGCGAAGAAGGCGAAAAGCAGACCAAGGCCTTGAGCGGCGGCGAACAGGCGCGGCTGGCCTTCTGCAAGCTGATCCTGACCAAGCCCAACATCCTGATCTTCGACGAGCCGACCAACCATCTGGATCTGGAAGCCATCAACGCCCTGAACATCGCCCTTCAGCGCTACGAGGGCACCGTGCTGCTGGTCACGCACGACCACGACCTGATCGACGAAGTCGCAACCCGTCTATGGAGCTTTACGGAAGAAGGCATCGAGGACTTCCAGGGCCCATACGCGGAGTGGAAGGGCAAACACAACTAACTCAGTGGCGACCACCAAAATTCGACCGGGGTTCCTCCAAGGGGAATTGAACGGAGAGCGAGGCTGTGCTCCGTCTGTTTCGGTGGCGTGGACGGCCTGCCGGATATTTTGTTGATTCTTGCTATTACGGATGGCGCGATCTCAATGGAATCTCAAATTCCATAACAGATACACCTGCGCCGCGTCCCACGATGGAAGACTCACGCGTGAGCGCCGTCACATCATCCAAATAGCAGATCGGCCCTAACATGGGGGCATGACAGCTGCATCCCTGGTTCTGATTGCGCCAAGCTCGCTCTTGCTGGGCGCTGCGCTCCAGATTCTTGTAGCGCGGCTGTGCTCTGCCCGGGTGAAGGGGGTTCTGGCTACTCTTGCCTGTCTGCCCGCGGTTCTGGCGGTTGCAGCCCTCGTGCCCGTGGTCCGGGCTGGCCAGGCCATCGACGTGAACCTGCTGCGCTGGGACGGCCCGCTGGCGCTGGTTCTGCATGTCGACGCGCTGAGCGTGCTCTTTGCGCTGATGGGTGCGGGGCTGGGCGGCTTTGTGCTGCTCTACTCCATCGGCTACATGGCGCGCGATCCTGCAGCCAGCCGCTTTTACGCCTCGATGTTGATCTTCATCGGCGGCTTTGTGGGGCTGGTCTTCAGCGCCAACCTTTTTCTTTTCTATCTCTGCTGGGAGGTGGTCGGCCTCTGCTCCTTCACCCTGGTCGGCTTTTGGTATACCAACCGCGAGGCGGTGAATGGCGCGCGCAAAGTGCTGCTGATGACACACATTGCCGGCTACGGCCTGCTAGCGGCGATTCTGGTCATCTATTTCCGCACAGGGAGCGCTCTGTGGACCGACCCCAACGTGGCGCACAGCTTTACCGGCGGGGTCTTTGTGCTGATGCTGGTGGCGCTGGTGGCCAAGTCGGTACAGTTCCCGCTGCACACCTGGATTCCCGAAGCCATGGCCGCGCCCACGCCGGTCAGTGCCCTGCTCCACGCCGCCTGCTACGTAAAGGCCGGCGTCTATCTGGCCGCGCGGATGCACAGCTTTGGGGCATGGCCGTTCGCGTGGGGCGCAACGCTGATCTGGGTGGGAACCGTCACCATGGCGGTGGGCGTGATGTACGCCATGGTGCAGACCGACCTGAAGCGGATGCTGGCCTTCTCTACCGTGAGCCAGATCGGCTACATGATGATGGGGCTGGGCATCGGCACGCCACTGGCGATTACTGCCGGGCTGCTGCATTGCCTGAATCACGGATTCTTCAAGGGCGGGCTGTTTCTGACGGCCGGCTCGGTGCAGCACGCCACGGGCACGCGCGACATGAATGAACTGGGCGGCCTGGCCACGCGGATGCCGCACACCACGCTCTCCTGGCTGATTGGCGTGGGCAGCATGATGGGGATTCCGCTGATGAGCGGCTTCGCCAGCAAATGGATGCTCTACGCCGCGGCTCTGCAAGCCGGATGGGCCGTGCCCGCCGTGGTTGCCTGGGCGGCGAGCCTGGGCACTGTCTTCCTGGGCGCCAAGGCCACCAGCGCCGTCTTCCTGGGCACGCTGACCGACGCGACCCGCGATGCGCACGAGGCTCCGCCGACGATGCAGTGGGGGATGGGGCTGATGGCTGCGGGCAGCGTGGTTCTGGGCGTGGCGCCGCAATTGGCCGTCAACTACCTGCTCAATCCCATCCTCGGCGCGCTTTCGCTGGGAGCGGGCGTCCACGTGACGTGGCTGGGGATGTCCGCCGATGCCGGCAGCTTCTCAAGCGTGGGCGGCCTGGTATTGGCCCTGGTTGCGATTGTTCTGGGCGGCGCCATCTATGCCATTGCCTATGTGGCGCGGCCGGCAACCGCTTCGGGCGAAGCGGCGTTGGCCGGCGCGGGTGGAGGCGTCTTCACCGGCGGAGAACCGCTTTCGGACCAGGACAGGCTCACGGCCGGGGACTTCTCCGACATCTTCATGGAGAATTGGCATTCATTCTTCCGCTGGACCAATGTCGATCGGGTGTATCTCGAAATCTGGAAGGGACTCCAAGCTGGCTCGCGCGGCCTTGGAATGGCTGTCTCCTGGATGGAGAGGCGGTCGGTGGTTCTGGTGATGGTGCTGGCTGCGGCTGTGTTTGCCGGGGTTCGCTGGCTGGTCCCTGGTTCTGCCGCCAGCCTGTCACCCGGAGTGATGCTTCCTCCGCAACAAACGCCTCTGCTGCTGGTAACGGCCTGCGCTATGGCTGGAGTGGCGCTGATTCTAGTGGCGCTGGCGAGCTTCCCGATGCGCCGGTTCGTGCCGACGATGTTTCTGGTCACTGCATCCACGATTGCGGGGCTGGTCGTGGTCGATGCGCGGCTGCGCGTGGGGCTGCTGGAACTGGGCGCGCTGCTGACGATCCTGCTGGTCTGGCAAAGCGCAAAGACACAGGCCGCCAAGCTGGCATATCTCGCGGTGGTGCTGATCTCCGCGGGCTCAATGGTGGCCACCGTACTGCTGATGGGCGCGCAAGAGCAGGGCTGGTCGCGGGCGCTGATCCTGACCAGCGTCTGCGTCAAACTGGCCGCGGTGCCGCTCTTCTTCTGGCTGCTGCGGCTGGCCGATGAGCTGCCCACGGTGATCCTGGGCTTGATTATTGCCGTCGTCGATATGGCAGCGTTTGCCGAATTCGCCATTGGCGCCGAGGAAATTCCCAGCGCGCTGACGCCCTCGGCACTTCTGCTGGCCGTGGCTGCTGGCACTTCCCTGCTGGCCGCCTTGTTGATGCTCTCGCAGCACAGCCTGAAGCGGCTGCTGGTGCTCTCCACGATTGAAGACGTGGGATTCCTGCTGCTCGGGCTGGCCTCGATTTCGACGCTGGGGCTCGACGGGGCGCTGATCGCGGTTGCCTCCCATTCCTTGGCGAAGGCTCTGTTGTTTGCATGCCTCAGCGCTCCGGAAGGCGATGGGGCATTGGAGGGGGAACACACGGGGCTGGCCGCGCGCTATCCGCTCAGCGCTTTCGGTTTCCTCTTTGGCATGCTGGCGATGCTGGGCGTACCTCCCACTCTCGGCTACATCGGACGCTGGAGACTCTACGAGAGCGCCTTGCGCATCAGCCCGCTTCTGCTGGCGGTTTTCATCCTTTCGTCTGTCTTCGCGCTGATTGCGTATGTGCTGGCGTTGACCCGCATCTGGTGGGGACCGCCGCATAGCCCGCATGTTCTGCGCACCAGGGAGCCGTTGCTGATGCGGGCCACGATTGTCGCGCTGGTCGCGCTGCTTCTGGCTGCGGGTGCATGGCCGGAGTCGCTGCGGATGCTGCTGGGGGGTAGACCATGAAGCTCTGGAATCGATTGATGTGCTATTGCCGGCGGCGCAGCCCATGGATCTTTCACATGAACGCCGGCAGTTGCAACGGCTGCGACATCGAGTTGGTGGCCAGCCTCACGCCGCGCTACGACGCCGAGCAACTGGGCGTGCGGCTGGAAGGCAGCCCGCGCCACGCCGATATTCTGTGCATCACAGGCCCGGTGACCCGCAACGCGGTGGGGGCCATCAAGACCGTCTACGGACAGGTGCTGGGACCCAAGGCCGTGGTGGCCATCGGTTCATGCCCGGCTACGACCAACGTGTTTATCGACAGCCGCACGCTGGACGGACCGCTGCACAAGCACATCCCTGTCGATGTGTTTGTGCCCGGCTGCCCGCCGCGTCCGGATGCCATTGTGCAAGGGATTGCGAAAGCCGCTGAAATCCTGGCCGAGAGAGGCAGGAAGCAGCCGCTGATGCCCATTGAACCTGCTACCGGAGAGGAGCAGCCATGCAACTGATCACAGCTCTTGCGCGCCTGCTCATCTTTCCGGGGCTTCTCTTCGCCGTGCCCGCGGCGTGGTTCTTTCTGTGGGTAGAGCGAAAGTCGGTCGCGCTGATGCAGGGGCGCATCGGACCACCGTTTATGCAGCCCTTTTACGATTTCATCAAACTGCTGGGCAAGGATATGCCCGAGCGAAGCGGCGTGGGCGGGCTGCTGATGAAGGCCTGGCCGCTGCTGGCGGTTTCATCGGCCGCGGGGGCCGTGGCGCTGTTGCCCGTGCTACCCGCTTCGGGAGGCTTCCAGGGCGATCTGATTCTGCTATTGGCGCTGCTCGAAGTGCCGTCGATGTGCATCATTGCCGCGGGCTTCTCTTCGCGCTCGATCTTCGGCGAAATCGGGTCGGCGCGCGAAGCCGTTCTGAGCGTCTCTTACAACGTGGTCTTTCTGCTCGCCATTGTCTCCATCGCCGCCTCGCAACACACTTTCCGGTTGGAGGCGCTGGCGCAGCTTCCGCCTTCGTTCCTGCGCTATCTTGGAGTGGCGGCGATCCTGATTTGCCTGCCCGCGAAGCTGCATTTGAATCCCTTTTCGCTGCCCAATGCGGAGCAGGAAATTTACTCCGGCCCTATGACGGAGTACGCGGGGCCGGAGTTGGCAATGTGGGAACTGTCACACGGGTTGGAATGGGTGGCGGGCACAGGGCTGGTGGCCACACTGGCCGCTCCGCACGTTACGATGGGGTGGCTCGCGATTTTTCTTTTTATCTCCATCTCCATTGGCATAGTTCTGCTCCTGTCTGTGTTGGCCTCGGCCACGGCGCGGCTGGCCATCGATACGACGGTGCGGTTCTACTGGCAATGCACGCTTATTTTCGCGGTTTTGGCCATCTCATCCGCAGTCTTCATGGGGCTTAAGTCATGAATATTCTTGCCATGCTCTGGAAGAACCTGTGGGGCGGCGCGCGCACCTTGCGTTTTCCCGCGCGGCCCAAGGTGACTCCGCACTACCGCGGGCTGGTGCGCTTCGATCCGGAGCTTTGCATCGGCTGCGCCATCTGCAGATTTCGCTGCACGGCGCGGGCCATCGAATTCAAGGCCGGCAAGGGCGAATTCACGTGGAGCTACGATCCGGGGCATTGCACCTTCTGCGGCCGTTGCGTAGAAGGCTGCAAAGAACATGCCCTGAGCCAGGATTCGAACTGCCCGCCCATTTATCTCAACATTGGCGAACTGAAAAGTTCCTACACCCTCACCCGCAAGCCGCCTGCTCCCAAGGCCGCCGCCGCATCGGTTTCCCCAACGGCCCAAAGCAGCCAGAAAACTGACCCTGCCGCTGGAGGCGCGCAATGACCTCCCTTGAATCCATCCCCGCAACACTCGGCATCGACGAGGCCTGGGTCGAAAGGGGCGGCGTGCATTGGCTCGCCCCTGGCAAGCTAACTGTCCGCGACTTGGCAAAGGGCATGAACGAGTTTCATGCGCGATTTGTAACCATCACCGCCTATGAGCTTCCCAAGGACCAGGGGTTGCGGCTGGAGTATCACTGGGACCTGGGCGGGCAACTGCTGGGGTTTCCTTTTCAGCTTGAAGATAAATCCATCGAGAGCATCTTCGACCTCTGCGAGGCGGTGGATTGGATTGAGCGCGAGATTCACGAGGGATTTGCGATCGACTTTGTGGGACGCGAATACGAGCCCCTGCTGCTGCGCGAGGGACAAACGGCCGGAGTGAACCTGCGCGAGGAGGTCAAATGAGCTACAAGATTCCCATGGGGCCCTACCATCCTGGCCTGGAAGAGCCTTACAAGCTGGAGATGATCTGCCAGGGCGAGACCGTGACCGACGCCAAGCTGAGTATCGGGTTCAACTTCCGCGGCATTGAACACCTAGCCGAATCGCGCAACTACATTCAGGTGATCGCGCTGATGGAGCGGGTCTGTGGCATCTGCTCCAACATTCACACGCTCACGCTTTGCCAGGCGATGGAAGACTTGACCGGGCTGACTCCGCCGCCGCGCGCGCAATACATTCGCGTGATTGTGGCGGAACTGGAGCGGCTGCACTCGCACACGCTGTGGGCCGGGATCGCCGCCAAGTTGATGGGCTTCAAGACCATGTTCATGACCTGCTTTGAACTACGCGAGAAGGTGATGGATGTGTTGCAGGCCATCTCCGGAAACCGCGTCAACTATTCGATGAACCGCATCGGCGGAGTCAATCGGGACATCGACGACCCGGCCGGCATTCTGAAGATGGTAGAGGCCATCGAAGCGGAGATGGCGCGTACGGTGATTCCCATTTTCACCACCAGTTCGACGGCTCGCTCCCGCTGCGCCGGAATCGGCGTACTGACGCACGAGAAAGCCTCTTCCTGCGGGGTTGTGGGGCCCACAGCGCGCGCCTCAGGACTTTCCCAGGACCTACGCCACGCCGCGCCCTACGCCGCCTACGCGGAGTTGGAATTCAACTCGCCCGTCGAGCAGGGCGGCGATGTGCGCGCCCGCCTGATGGTCCGTGCCTTGGAAATTCTGGAGAGCTGTCGCATCCTTCGCCAGGCACTGAGCAAGCTGCCGCCGGGCGAACTGCACTCGGGCGACGACAAGTTCAACTTCATCACTGGAACGGCAACCAGCCGCGTAGAAGCGCCGCGTGGCGAGGTCATGTACTCGGTCTCCTGGAAGGAGGGTTCCCGCAATCCGGCCCGAATCCATGTGCGCACGCCTACCTTCGCCAACATGCCGGCGATCCGCTGGATGGTGCTGGGCGCGCGCCTGGCCGACACGCCGCTGATCCAGGCCTCGATCGACCCCTGCTACTCTTGCACCGACCGGTAGAGGGTCGCAACGAAACTCAGCTTGACAGCGAAGACGGCCCGGTCGTGTAATCGAAATGCTGGTTGTGGTGAAGGAGTTCACCCTTAACCGCTGTCCCCTCCCTTCGGCCGGACAGATGATGACTCCTGACAGGGATTCCTGTCGTGGAGTTATCTCCCGGCGCAATCCCTGAGCACAACATTGGAGCATGAGTCCTGAGCAGGTCAGAGGGCTCTCACAGTCTCGCGGCCTTCCTGCGCAAGGCTGCCACCGTGCTTGCTGTATAACCTGAAGGAGGAGAACGGCATTGCAGAAGTATTTTCTCATCGCCGCGGGGGGCGCACTTGGTTCGGTGGCGCGCTACTGGGTTGGCTCGACGATTGCCGGGCGGATGGGGTCGAAGTTCCCCTACGGCACCCTCGTGATCAACCTGACGGCCTGCGTCCTCATCGGCTTCTCGCTTACCTATCTGGGCAAGCGGGTGGACTTGAGTCCGGCCTGGCGATTCCTTGTCCCGGTGGGCTTCATCGGCGCCTACAGCACATTTTCAACGTATGAGTGGGAAACGCTCTCCACGCTGCGCTCGGGAGCCTTCGCACTGGCGGCTCTCTATGCAGTGGGAAGCCTGATTCTTGGCCTGGTGGGCGTCTGGGGCGGCTCGTGGCTGGCGGAACTGCTAGGCTGAGCACTGCCGGGCTTGCCATCTTGCCCCGATCGGTGCTTCAATCCTTCGTTGTCTCCGGCGGGCGCCGTGGCGCGGGTTCGCCGCAAGAGGAGGAAGCATGTTGCAGACGGGCAAGGCGGTCAAAGTCTCCATCTACCTGAGCGACGGAGCAAAGCACCACGGCGTTCCTGTCTACACCAGCCTACTGGATTTCCTCTTTCACAGCGGAGTGGCAGGAGCCACGGTGCTGAAGGGCGTGGCGGGCTTTGGAGCCGCACACCGCATCCACGCCGCACATATTCTGGAGATCTCCGACCAGTTGCCGGTCAAAATCGAATTCATCGAAACGCGCGAGAAGGTCGATGCGCTTCTCCCTGAACTGGAGAGCCGCACCGGTTCCGGTCTCATTGAAATTCAGGAGACCTCCATCGTGGTTCCGGCAAAGCTCTGACCGGGCTTGGGGGCGCGCTTATTCGGCCGAGGTGAAGGGCGAAGCGGGCAGCCCGTCGCCGTTGAACAAATTGCACTGCGGGCTGTTAGCCCAGCCGTAGCGCACGGACACCGGCTCGGACACAGAGGGGCTGGTCGCCACCACGGTCGTGCCTTCCACGGTCGCCGTAGCCGACGCAAACTTCCCGTCCGTGCCTGCAACTTCAAACCCGGTTAAAGTCCCGCCTTTCACCATCAGCCCCTTGGCGTGTTCAAACCAGACGCGAATCGCGTTCCCTTCCGGCGTGGCCTGACGGTAGGCCGGCCCCGAGTACTCAATGGACTCGCCATAGCTCAACGCGCGCGCAGCCCGCGCCAAGCGAAGACCTACATCCACCTTGTCGGTGGGGTGGACGTTGTCGGGGTCGCCGATGTCGATGGTCACGGCCATCGCCGTATTACGCAATTCCAGGGTCTTCAACTGCGCCTCGCGCAGCGTTGCCCAATCCTCGCCAGGACTGGACTTGAAATTCGAAATCTGCACATAGAGGAAGGGGAAGTCGCCCTCGCCCCACTGCAGGCGCCAATCCCCAATCATCGCCCGGAAAAGGTGGTGATAGAGGCTGGGCTGTCTCTCGATCGCGCTATTGCTTTCGCCTTGGTACCAGATCACCCCGCGGATGGGAAACTGCGTCAGCGGTGCGATCATGCCGTTGTAGAGCAGGCTGGGCGCCCACATAGCCAGCATGGGGTGCCAGGGAAACCGCGGCTCAGGTTTGCCCTGCGCCTTGGCTTCCTCGCGCTGTCTCTGGCGCGCGCTGTCTTCGAGCAGGGCATCCGCTTCGCGATCGGTTATCCGTCCCCGCGAAGCAAACACCGGCATCAGCGACGCGTCTGCGGCCAGTGCGGAGAGACGGGTCCAGGACTCGACCATAGTGCCGCCCCAGGTCGAGTCAATGACGCCAACCGGCACCTTTTCCCGCTGCTCAATCTCGCGGGCAAAGTACCAGGCTACGGCAGAGAAATCCTTGGCTGTCTCCGGAGAGGAACTTTCCCAGCCGTCGGTGCGGGCGTCGTCCTGAGGAAACTCCGCTGCGTTCTGCTTGACCATCAGCAGGCGAATTCTGGGATTCGCCGCATGGGGCAGGTCCTGGGCCGCCGTGGCCGCCTGGTGCATCCGGAACTCCATGTTCGATTGGCCCGACGCCACCCACACATCGCCCACCAGCACGTCGTCGAGCGTGATGGCCTGCGCCGCACCGGCCGCACCTTGCACTTTCATCTCGAAGGGGCCACCGGCTGCTCCGGGATTCAGATAGACGCTCCACCGCCCCAGTTCATTGGCCTTGGCCGTGCGCGTTTCGCCGCGAAAACTTGCGGTCACTTCCTCGCCTGGCGTAGCCATTCCCCAGACGTGAACCGGCAGATCGCGCTGCACGACCATATGGCTGGTCAGGATTTTGGGCAACGTCACTTGCGCGCACAGGGTCGCGCACGGAAGCAGAGCAAGTAGAAGCATATTGCGCAGTTTCAACTCAAGACCTCGCGAAAGACCGGAATGTCTGGAAACAGTGGAACACTTTCCTTCAGGACACGCACCCAGAAAGGGAGCGTAACCATGCTAAACGATCACTCCCGGCAACCGCCCTTCCCGGTTGGTTCGGCACCGGTCGGGCGCAACTTTTTTAGGAAGTGGGTGTCAGATATTTTAGTAGGGGCTCTTCCGGCCGGAGGCTGTTTTCCTTCCGTATGCCTCCAGCCGCGAAGGCCTGGTTCTCTTCGATTTTGTATCGGCAATCGTTCAAAGCTTTTTCCGGAAGCGGAAAACACCGGCAGCGGGTGGAGAAATCTCACTCAGAGAGAGAGCAATGCCTTCTACAGTAAAACTGCGCACATCTGCATTTACTCTCGCGGCCTTGGCGGTTCTGGCCCTTTCTTCCGTACGCTCCCAAGCGCAGGCGGCACTGCTCATGGAGGAGCCCTACGGCTTCTTCGGCGCCGTCAATCCGACCGGCCACATGGCTATCTATTTCGAGCGCGTCTGCGCCGAAACGCCCACGCGTCTACGGCGCTGCGAGCCCGGAGAAACCGGTGCAGTCGTCTCACGCTACCAGGGAATTGCCGATTTCGACTGGGTTGCCATCCCACTCGTGCCCTACCTCTATTCAGTTGAAGGGTCCTCCGATATTCCAGCGCGCGTTGATCGTGAAACGGTAAAACGTCTGCGCGACCTCTACCACGAGGCCCATCTGCTCCGCCTGGGAATGAACATCCCTGCGGGAAACATCGTGCACGGAGGCTGGACGGAACTGGTCGGCGTTTCCTATGAGCGGCGCATCTATGCCTTTCGTTTCGCAACCACTGAAGAGCAGGACGACGCGTTCATCGCCCGCATGAACCAGGGCAAGAACGTCTCCCACTTCAACCTCCTCTTCAATAACTGTTCGGATTTCGCGCGACGCATTCTCAATTTCTACTTCCCCGGCACCTTTCGCCGCAGCGTCTTCCCCGACGCAGCCATGACCACCCCCAAGCAGATCGCCTACAAGCTGGTGCGCTACGCCCGCAAGCATCCAGATGCACAATTGACGGTCTTCGAGATTCCCCAGGTACCCGGCCTGCGCCGCCCGAGCCGTTCCAACAAGAGCATCGCCGAATCGCTGACCACCACCGCCTACGCCGTGCCGATTGCGCTCACCAACCCATATCTTGCGGTCGGAATCTTCGTGGACTATCTGGTGCGCGGGCGTTTTCATCTGATCCCCGAACACCCGCAACTGCTGGGGGCCGAATGACCTGAATGAGCCTCCATGCGGGGTACTTCCGCTATCAAAGCCCGGCTGCACGCAGAACGCATCTCTGCACGGCCATCTTTGAAAAGGCACCTATCAGTTCTGGCACAGATACACAGTCAGTTCAGCATATGAGCGCGGAGCGGAACTACTCAGCGCCGACTGCCGCGAGCTGCTTCTTCTGTCTATCGTGGTTCAGAATTCGGATGTGGAGACGGTTGTTGAGGCAATCATTGACGTGAATCAAACTGCCCAGATCGGTGACGGGAAACTCTTCATCTGCCCACTCGATACGGCAGTAAGGGTGCGAACCGACGAGCGCGACGACGACGCCGTCTTGTAAAGCAAAAGGGGGCAATGCCGTATCAGTTTCGAGGATGGTGGGAAGCCCAATATTCAGAGTGAGGATATTGGGCTGACGGAAGAGTTGTGCCAAAGATCCGTCTGAAACGGAAACGATTCGCCGCGCACTATACCCGCAGTGACATCGTTGGTCACGCACCAATCCGTTCCCCACCCTTCCCCAAACTCCGTGGGACTTCCGAGGAGATCGAAATGAGATATGGCAATTCGCCCATGTTCAGGCCCAGTGCCTGGACTGTATCATGGCTCCTGATTATCGCGTTATGCGCGCTCATTCAGCGGCCAGCATGTGCCCAAACCCAATCCGCCACAGATCACGCGCCCACTCCGGTGAATCTGAATGACACACCGATTGGCCGTTCACGCACACCAATAGAAGTCACTAGCGGGACTGCCAAACTGGTTGGCCGCTACGCCGCGACATCGAAACTGCGCCTCGTGCTTGGGTTGAATCGCCCGAAGATGAATGAGGAGGAAAAGTTCCTGAAGGAATTACAGGACCGAACCTCCGCCAACTTCCACAAATATTTGACGGCCGATCAATGGAATGCGCGTTTTTCGCCATCTGCACAGGATGAGCAGGCGGTAGTCAACTGGGCCACCAACAATGGACTTACCGTCACAAAGCGCTATCCAAACCGTCTCATCGTCGATGTCGAGGGTACATCTGCCGCGATTGAGAAAGCCTTTGCGGTCAAGATCAACACGTACCAGGTTGGGACGCGGACTGAATTCTCGAACGATCAAGATCCAGCGATCCCCGCGAACCTTGCGGATATACTTCATTCGGTCGGTGGATTGAACAGCATTCAAAGAGTGCACGCGCCGCACGAGGGCAATATCCAGGATGTCAGTCCCGCCTATGTCGCAGGCCCGGTTACTTCAGAAGCCGCGGTTCAGGGCCATGATGGAAACAAGGCCCTTTACGATGCTATCGTGAAGGCCGCCGAAGCGAAGCATGGCGCTGCTCAGGGTGACAAGAGCACGATCAAAGGGGCAGCCAGTCCTTCGCCGGGAGTGACGAACGGGTACATTGACCCAGCGGACATATTCAGTTCCTACGGCTATGACTATGGCGCACTGATGCGGCAAGGTCACTGCTGCAACCCGCTGGGCAACTCCGGCAGCACGCCACCAGAAACCACCATCGCCATCGCAACGGCGGGCGATTTTGCCAACTCCGATATCTATGGTTTCCAGGCCCAGTATCCCTACCTGGCCACTCATTGGAACCACAGATATATCGACGGCACCGCAGGCTGCTGCAACGATGAATCGACACTCGATGTGGAGTGGGCTTTGGCCACGGCAAACAGCGAGGGGTCCTATGTAGACACCGCATTCGTGTGGGGGTATGTGGGAGTGAACAACTATCTCTCCACGTTTACCGATGTCTACAACCAGATGCTCACCGACGGATACGCGCGCATCTTCTCTACCAGTTGGGGATGCCGTGAGTTCACGTGCTCCGACAGCGGCACAATGGACACCGATCACGGAATCTTCAACTCCATGCTGGGGCAGGGCTGGACGATTGCTGCGCTCTCGCACGATCAGGGCGCAGTGGCAGACTGCGCTTCGGCCGATGGCGTCAGCTATCCGGGATCGGACCCGGACGCCGTATCGGTTGGCGGCACCAGCCTCGCACTCTATGGCGACGGCACCTTCTACTCCGAGACGGCCTGGGAAGGTGGGCACGGATCGGGTTCGTGCTCATCGAATGGCGGCGGATCGGGTGGAGGTTGCAGTTCGAAGTTTGCTGCGCCGGGCTACCAGAGCTCACCGTATTGCGGCACCGGCAGCCGCAGCGTTCCCGACGTAGCGGTCAACGCTGGCTACGGACAAAACTACTACTTCAATGGCTCCCTGCAGGGCGTTGGCGGCACCAGCATCTCTACGCCGCAAGTAGCTGGATTCATGGCTCAGGAAAACGCATATCTGCTGGCAATCGGCAAAGGCTGCGGCTCCGGCTATGCCTCTACTTGCGCGCCCATGGGCCAGCCGGACTGGGCGATGTACCGGGACGGATACAACTCCGCCTACGCGTCTCACTTCCCGTTTTACGATGTCAATGTCGGCTGCAACAGCAACGACATTACCGACCTTTACGGACTTGGATACTACTGCGCGGGAACGGGCTACGATGCCGTCACCGGGTGGGGATCTTTCAACGCGCTGCAACTCTCCTGGGCAATCAGTTCGTACTACGCGGGAGGCTACAGCAGCCCGACGGTTACGTTCAGCGGTCCCTCAGTGAGCACTTCGTCCGACACCTGGTTCAACACGGACCAGACCGTGAGTTGGACGGTCACTGCGAATGCCTGCTGCGGATACGTTCCGACGGGTATCGCCGGATTCAATCAGGCATGGGACTCGCCAGTGACGGATACCTTCTCCGAACCCAATCAGGGCAGCGACCAGGGCATCGGTAACGCATTCTATACCGGCCCTCAATTTCCAAATGCGAGCTCCGGTTATCTGCAACTCTCATGGGCCGGCCAGGGCTGCCACTACGCCACTGTCGACGCATGGGACAACACCGGGTTCACTTCAGGGAATCAGTACTACTACTGGATCTGCTATGACACGGTCACACCGACGATTTCCGTGTCCAATTCGCCGGTGGCCAACAGCCATGGATGGAACAAGCAGTCGGTCGCAGTAACGCTCAGCGCGGCCGATCCAGGCGGGAGCACGGCCTCGGGCATCAGCAGGACCTACTATGCAATCGACACGGGCGCATGCTATCCCGGCGCGCTTGGCGCCTGCGCGATCTACAGTGGTCCGGTCACTATCAGTGCGCCCGGAAGCCACTACATCTACTACTTCACCGAAGACAATGCGGGCAACTTCAGCTCTGAGCCCTATGAATGGGTGTCAATCGACGAGACTGCGCCCGTAACCAAGGCGACGCTGGCTGGAACCATCAACGGAAGCATCTATGATTCGGCGGTGAAATTTTCCCTGAGCGCGACCGACAGTCTGAGCGGTGTTCAGGCCAGCTACTACCAACTGGACGGCGGAGCGGTAACGGCTTACTCGGCGCCTGTCACAGTCGCATCACTGGGCAGCCACAAAGTCAGCTACTACAGCGTTGACAATGCAGGCAACAAGGAAGTCGCCAAAACCGCGTATTTTTCAATCTCCTCGCTGACCACGACAACGCTCACTGCATCGCCCAACCCGGCGGTCAATGGCCAGAGCGTTACTTTGAAAGCGACCGTCGCGGCCTCCCTCTCTGGAACGCCAACAGGCACTGTAACTTTCAAGCATGGGTCGACGTCGCTTGGCACCGGCACTCTCTCGGGTGGCGTTGCAACTTTGACGACCTCAGCTCTCCCGATAGGGAGCGATGCCTTGACAGCCGCGTATGCAGGAGCTTCCACCTTCTTCGCCAGCACTTCGTCGGCGGTGACCGAAGTGGTATTTGAAAAAACCACAACGACACTGACATCTTCGCTCAATCCCGCTGTCTTTGGACAGACCGTCACCTTTACCGCAAAGGTCAAGCCTTCCGTCTCTGGAACCCCTACCGGGAGCGTGAAATTCCTGGACGGCACGACGTTGATCGGAACGGTTTCTCTGAGCGGCGGCTCGGCCTCTTTTGCTACGCACACACTCGCCGGTGGAACTCACTCCATCACCGCTGATTACTCTGGCGACTCCACTTACAAAGGGAGCAATTCTGCTGCGCTAACAGAGACCATAAACAAGGCGACTTCTGCGACCGCGCTGAGTGCTTCGGTAAACCCCTCATCCTTTGACCAGGCCGTGACCTTTACGGCGAAGGTAACATCTTCAGGCGGAACACCTGCCGGAACGGTGACCTTCAAGAATGGATCAACAACCATTGGAACCGGGACGCTCAGCGGCGGCGTTGCATCTTTTGCCACATCGGCGCTAGCGGTCGGAACGCACTCCATCACCGCGGTCTACGGCGGGTCTGTGGATTTCGACGCCAGCACCTCCCCTGCGGTATCCGAGGTGACGAAGGCAGCCACAACAACCACAACGGTTGTTTCGTCGCTCAACCCATCCAATTTTGGCCAATCCGTTACTTTCACTGCGACGGTCAAGCCTGCAACCTCGGGAACTCCGACCGGCACCGTGACGTTCAAGAACGGAACCACAACCTTGGGTACGGCCACACTCAGCGGTGGAAAGGCGAGCTTTGCCATCGGAACTCTGAGCGTGGGCACCCACTCGATCACCGCAGTCTACGGCGGAAACACCGATTACCAGGCCAGCACTTCCGCAGCGCTCTCGCAGACTGTGAAGCTTGCCACAACAACCACGACTCTGACCTCGTCGCTGAATCCCTCCACGCATGGAACGGCTGTTACCTTCACGGCGAAGGTAGTCGCCCATTCGGGATCGACACCAACGGGGACTGTAACTTTCAAGGACGGCTCCAACAGTATCGGCACAGGAACGTTGAACAGCACAGGTGTTGCAACCCTCAAAACCAGCACACTCGCCGTGGGAACACACTCCATGACAGCGGTCTATGGCGGCAGCTCAGACGACCAGGCGAGCACCTCGGCTGCAATCTCCCAGGTGGTCAAGTAACCAACCACAAAGCACCCCCTCAACCCCGCGGGCGGCCATCTGCGCAGGCAGATGGCCGCCCGCGGTATTTCAACCTCAGATATGGAAACGGATCAGCGCGTATAGATCTGGAACGGCGCCCAATAGAAGGGCGCGCGGAACCGGCTCTGCCGATGCAGCAAGGCCAGCTTGCCCAGGCGCAACGCGGCGGCTGGAGACTCGCCGTCCTTTAGTCCCTGGTAGAGCGTGTTCATCAGGCGCGGCGACGAATCGTCACTTGCTTCCCACAGTGCACCGATGACGCTGCGCGATCCGGCACGTAGAAACGCCCAGGAGAGCCCCACCAATCCTTCTCCGGCATAGGACCGCGTGCCGCTGCCGTAGCAGGCGGAGATGGTAACCAGTCGAGCTCCTATCGGGTGTTGCATGATGTCGCGCGCGTAGAGCTTGAAGGAGTTCTCGCCAGCGCTGGAGGCGGAGAGGATGATGGCCGAATCCAGCGGGTCGGTGCTGCTGGCAACGGCATGTGAGACAAAGTGAATATAGGAGAACTGTGCGGGATTGCTGGCGAGATAAGCCGCGGGCGTGGCTTGCTGACGAGCGAAGACGGCCACGTCGCCGGGAGCAAACTGCGCCTGAATGCTCTTCATCTCGAAGCCGAAGAGCGGAAGGCTAGGAAAGTCCGGACTGGGGGAGACCGGGTTGCCTAGAAGCAGCAGTCTGCGCTCGGAACGGGGCGCGGGCATTGTTGCGCCAAGCATGGACAGCGAGGGCGCCGCGAGCAGGGTTGCGTCGTCTATCCAGTAGTGCAGTTGTGGGACGGCGCCGGAACCCTGGTCAGCCTCCGGACTGGGGCCGGGAGCCAGCAGTGTCTCGAAGTTCAGCTTGCTAAGTTCGCCATCGACCAGAATCATGACCGGGGAGCCGGGGCGGATCAGCTTGGCGGCTGGAGAGACAAGCATCCCATACAGCGCCTGGCCATCCTGATTGCCGGTTCGCAGCGGGTCTTCGAAGTCCAGCAAAGCCTTGCGGTAACGGTCGATGCGCGCCACGATCTCTGCCTGTGCGGGAAGCAGGAACAGAGTAGCTTTGGCCGGCGTGATGGCCCACAGATAGGATTGCCGTGGACCGAGCCAATAGAAGAGCAGAGTTGCGCCGGCCTTTTGGGCGACCCGGCGAGGGTTAAGAGACGCAGCACCGGCTCTGGGACCGGCCACACCCAACGCCTGGGCAAGAGTGCGAGCGCGGCTGCGGTCGGCAACAGCGAGCGCCTGGTCGCTTTTGCCCTGCGCCACCAGCAGGTGGATGTAGCCGTCGTAGATGCGGGTGGCATTGGCGACGAAGGGCAGCCGCGTCTCCTCGCTCTTGAGTTCGGCCTGGGCGGAGTCGAAGTCGTTGAGCGTCGCCTTGTACATCCGCTCGGCGGCTTGGATCTTGCCTTCGCGCTCCTCAAGGCGCGCCAGTTGCTCGCCAGCGCCGAGGCGCGTCGTGGTTGGGTTTTTCGCGTCGTCTCGAACCGTGCGGAAGAGAGACTCGGCCTGCTGGTTCTGTCCTCGCGCGGCCGCCAACATGCCTTGCGTCAGGAGGACATTGGCGCTGAGTCGGTTGCCGCCCGCCAGTTCCATGGGAGCGACCTGCGCGATGTACGCGCCGGCCTGGTCAAGGTTGCCGGAGTCCACCGAAACCTGGGCCAGGTCTTCGAGCGCGTTGACGATGTCTTCCTTGCTGTCGATCCGCTTGGCGAGAGCAAGCGCATGGCGATAGGACTCGGTGGCGCGGGCGAGGTCGCCGGTGTCTCGGTAGACATAACCGGCAGTGCTGGTCCAGTTAAGTTCGCCGCGGACATCACCGAGTCTCTCTGCACACTTTTCCGCTGCTGAGAACTGTTCCAGCGCCCTTTCGCCGTCCCCAAGCTGGTAATACGCCCAGCCAAGATTTCCCAATGCAGTTTGTGCAAGATCCTCCGCGCCGAATTCCGCTGCGGCCTGGTACGCTGTCCTCGACCAATCCGCGGCTTCGTCGAAATGGTCAACTTGAAGTGCGGCCCAACCCAAATTCATCGATACGTTGGCGGCAAGGAACCGTTCCTGGTGGGCCTGTGCAAAAGCCAAACTTTCTAGAAGATACTGCCGTGCGACGGGCAGGTTTCCCTGCCTGACGGCCAGAATTCCACCTGCTTGGAGCGTATCGCCGCATTCTTGGTAGTTCATGACTCTGCAGATGTCGAGGGCCTCTGCAAGGTATCGACTAGCCAGAGGCAGTTGATCTTGATGCACGAGAATCATCGCTTCAAGCGTCAGTTTCCGAATCGCCCATTCCGGATTATTCGACGGGGAGAACAGGGCAATTCGACGTTGGGCGTCGTCGTACATTCCTCGCCAGACCATTGCCTCCACTCCGAGGAGTTTTAGTTTGGCTGCCCAGTCCGGGCTGGAGACCTGAAATTGCTTGTGCCCCTGTTCCGCCTCCTCCTGGCAATCGGCCAGTCTGCCCTGCTCGAAGAGTTTCCTCGCATGGTCGTAGACAACCCGAGCATTCTCAGGGCGGGAATCTTCAAGTGGAAACAGCAACAGCAGCAAAAGCGGGGAGGCATGGACAATGGCCCGGAACTTGGAACTACGCCATTTAGGGCCAATTTGTTCTCGGAGCCCCTCCAGGACCGGGACGATCTCCGCTCCTAAGAGGGCGTGGAGCAGAGTCTTTCCCGCTAGGGTTTGGATTGGCCGTTGGTTGACAGCGCCACTACGCTCGCATTCCCCGCGATGGCGCAGCCCAGCTTGAGATCGATCATGGTCAGTTGCAGGGTTGTCTTCTCCGGAACGCCCGACTCCGGCTTGAAGTCCTCGTGCGTCAACGTCAGTTTTGCCAGGGTAATCTCGCCGAAGTTGGGGATGGTGATCACGTGGCCAAAGCAAGGGCCAGGGAAGCCGCCAGTGGCACGATTGACCAGGGAGCATTCGACTTCCTCCGGGCTACCAAGAGTCGAGGCAAGTCGATTGTACCGTTCGCCGAGGTCAGCCGGAAGATCCTGGCCTGCGCGGATGCGGTTGTATTGGCTGGTGACCCGTGCCAGGAAGCCGGAATCGGTGGTGTAGGCCGCGTCGTTTTCCGGCTTGGGGCCAAGAACGCCGAGGTCCATCTCCAACTCGACCGGGTGGCCGGCGATGCGCAGATTCTCAAACCTCGTGCCCAGAAAGGAGACGGTGGGCACATAGCCAACCAGCGGATGTTCGGTTGCGATCTGGCCCACAACGCGGTCAGCCGTGAGCACGTCTAGCACGTTCAGCCCTTCGACGACGGAGGTGGTCAGTGTGGCCCATCCGTGGCCCGCCTTAACATCCTGATTCCCCGCTACCTGGGTGTATGCGGAACGGAAGGAGATCACCGACTCCAGCCGGTAATTCTCCGCGTGTTGCGCGAGGTACCCGCCCTGCTCGGGCAGTTGTGCAGAGGCCTGGGGCTTGAAATCCTGCTCCAGCGGAAGCCGAAGATGCCCCTCCAGGACAACCGCCTCTGCATGGTAGGTGTGCGTTCTGCCGTTCGTTTCAGACATGGGGAGACCTCACTCTCTGTTTCCGGGGATGGCGGAATTCTACGATATTTGAGGAACTTCACTCACTTTTGAGAACAAGATTGAAGAAATATTTATCGATCGAGATCCGCTCGCCGCCGGGGCCCACGCCAAAGACCGCAACCGTGTACGCGCCGTTCTGAAGCGAAGCGCCGGGGACGAACAGCATGATCCGCTGGCCTCCGGCATCGCTCGCGGGTGGAGCAGGAGCAATGCCGGTCCAGGCAAGCTTGCCTTGAGGATCGAGGAGGTCGAACGCGTAGGAAGGGTAAGGGGCAAGGCCCGGCTGCTGGGAAATATCCAGAGAAAGAGCCACGCCGTGTTCGCGATCTGCGGTGATGGGAGCGGCGGACGCACCGCGCATCTCTCCACGCAAAGGAACCCAGGCCAGCAACCGGGGCTGGGCTGCTTGCGTCCGCAGCTCCGGCAGCGTAACCAGGTTTTGAAACCCGAGGACCAATAGCAACAAAGCAAAAGCAGGGACAACAAAGGCGGGACGAGTCCACGCAAGCCACCAATTCCGTTTGGCTCTTGGCTTGCTGATTGATGGCGGCGCCGGCGTGGGCGCACTCTCGGTAAGCGCGGGCAACTGGACCTTTGCCTCGTCAACAAAAGCAACTGCGGCACGAAGATCGAGGGCGCACTCGGGGCAATCGAAAACGTGCTCTTCAAATTCATCGCGAGTTTCGGGCGCCAGCTCGTCCAACAGGTAACGCTCGGCCGCCATTTGTCTTACTGCATCACTATGATCCATCGACTCAATCCCCAGTGTCTTCCCGCCTGGTAAATAGTGAACCAGGCGGCAAATCGTTTCAAATCTTTCAGGCATTGGCGCCAAGGGGCGCCCGATCTCCAATGCGCCGTATGTACTCGGCTTTGAACTCCTGTTTGGCGCGGTGCAGCAATACGCGGAGATAATCGCGGTCCACGCCAAACTCACGGCAGACCTCGTCGCGGTCTCGCTCATCGAGAAAGACGGCTTTCAGCAGGGAGCGGTCACGGAGGGGTAAGTCGCGCAGAATCTGCTGAACCCTTTCCCTGATCTGGCGGGCGCCCACAATCTCCAGTGCGTCCGCGCCCCGGGCAGGCAACTCGGGCCGGCCTTCCTCATCAAGTGAGTCGCTGCGCGCGGCAAGACGGTAATGCTCCAGGAGCACGTGGTTGCAGACGCTATTGACGAAAGCGCCCAGCCGCTCCGGCTGTCGCAGGCCACCATCCTTGCGCAGGACTGCAAAGACCCGCGCAAACGTCTCCTGGCACACGTCCTCGATCGCGTGGGTGGACTGCAGACGCGAGCGAAGCTTAATCCGGAGCAACTGGGTAAAGTAGCCGATAAAATGCGCTTGCGTCCCGCTGTCTCCAGCCCAAAGCCGTTCTATGTAAGCTGCATCGAAGGATTGAAATTCCAAAACCGATCCCCCCGCCCCAAGACGCCACGAGTATAGCATCGGTCGCGCGCAGGACAAACGACTTCCGCACGCCCCAGGAGAAGGCTGAACCAGCCTTTGTACGCCGGAGCCGCGGTCTTGTGCGGAGTGGAGGCTGGAAGCTCTCATCGGGTCAACCTGAGTTCCTTGCGGGTCGGCATCGATTGCGGACCTGTCAGATCGATGTCCTGCGCCGTTCTTGAAAAAGGGAGCCGATCCACGCTTCCCCTGATCGAGGCGAGCAGGGTCCCTCGCGGCCACTCCCAGGCAAGAAGCCCAAGCAGGGCCGATTGTGTCTGCGCCGCTTTCTCAAACAGAAAGGTGAATCCCTCGCAGGCATGGCAGTGGTTGAGCAAGCCGATCCAGCCGCTGCTCAGCCAGATAGCCAGCGGCAGCGCGGCGCAGCGGCTCAAGCCGCGGAAATAGCCAAGAAGGCGGTCCGCAGTGCCCGCGCCACAACCTGTGCGCGGGCATGCGACTGGACCGGGTGAGCCGCACTCCCCGCCAAGCGGAGGAGTGGCACGTTGGACAGAGTAATCGGAAGGCGGTCGGCGCCAAATGGGACTGCTCGGGTTCATTCAGGTTCTTCTCCACTCGGCGATGCGTACAGATGGAGCCCGCCTGCTCAGGGAAAGGTTGACGCGACTTGACGCGCTGAGGGGGCGACAACTTGCGCGGGAATTCGAAGCAAGGATTGGGGAAGCCGCGAACGTCCTACGTGGGATAGTGCAGGCCAGGGGGGAATCGTTACAGCTAAATTGTGCACAGTGTGAGCTCACGGCAGGTGCCGGATCTGCAGGGCAGCGCTGGTTGGCAAGCAGCTTGAGCCTCTGATATCCCCCCGTTCTGATTTCCCAGGACCCACTGAGCAAGTGCCTCAAACAGTTGACCTGCATATGCATAAAAGTCTAGCCAAAGATATTTTGAAATTTTCCTCCACCGGTTTCCCGTCCGACGATTTTGTTGTCATGACAAGAACAGAGGAGTGTGACCGGCGGAGACATTCACAAAGCTGTTTGGCAGCCTGCTGCCCTTTGTATACCACCGTTTTTGCTGTCCGCTACGCGGATCGACAAGAAATCCTCCGAGCAGTTTCCCTATCGAACCAACTGACTCTCCTGTCGGCCCAAATATGTACAAAAGTGAACAGACAGAAGCCACAACATTCGTCATGATTCAAGAATTCGTATCAGCCAAAACGCAATGAGGGAATCTTTGTTCGTCGAGTGACGGAGAACGTGGAGTTCCGCAATGGGGAGCAGATTGAGCAAGAGACAGACGAAGACCGTTCTGCTGATCGAGAACGATGCCGAAGAAACTCGCCTCATCTGCGAGATGTTTAGCCACCAGGGTTCCTACTCCTTCACAATAACCTGCGTGGAATCCATCGCAGCCGCCGAGGCGTACCTTGCCGTACATTTGATCAACGTCGCGCTGCTAGACCTGGATTGCTCCGACGCGCCCGGAGTGGAGGCGGTGCTCCGGATCCACGTAGCGGCACGCGGAGCTTCCATTGTGTTGCTGTCCAGCCAGGAGGACGAACCGATAGCTATGCGCGCCATGGAGAGCGGCGTGCAGGACTATCTGATCAAGGGCCGGATCGCACCATTCGAGCTGATGCGAGCCATGCGCAATTCTGTTGCCCGCAAAGCGCTCGAAGAGACCTTGTTCAATGAAAAGAGCCGTGCCCAGATCACGCTGAACTCCATCGGCGACGCCGTAATTTGCACCGATTCCGCCGGAAACATCACCTTCCTCAATCCCGTCGCGGAGAGAATAACAGGCTGGTCAATAAGGGAAGCGGCAGGCAAGCCACTGGCCCAGTGCTTTCGCATCATGGACGCCTCGACGGGTATGGGCGCCGCCGATCCAGAAGCGAATGCAATCGACCACAGCCGGACCATTCGTTTGCCGGTGAACTGTATCCTGACCCGCCGGGACGGACATCAGATCTTTATCGAAGACTCCGTTGCCCCTATCCGCGACGGTCTGGGGCAGTCAGCCGGATCGGTTCTGGTCTTTCGCGACGTGACAGTGACGCGGATGCTGTCGGAGCAGATTGCGCATCTGGCCGAACATGACCCTTTGACCGGGCTGCCCAATCGATTGTTGCTGAACGATCGCATTCAGCAGGCGATCGCACAGGCGTGCCGCGATAAGAGCTTGATGGCGATCCTCTTCCTGGACCTGGATAACTTCAAGTTGATCAACGACTCCCTCGGGCATCCGGCCGGCGATAAACTTCTCCGGTCCGTGGCCAAGCGGCTACAGAAATGTGTTCGCGCGCCTGACACCGTCAGCCGCCAAGGCGGCGATGAATTCGTCCTGCTGCTTCACAACCTGAAACATGCCGAAGATCCCGCAAGTACGGCCAGAAGGATTCTGAATGTGCTCAAAGAGTCCCATTCCATCGAAAGTCATCAACTCCACGTCACCACAAGCATCGGCATAAGCGTTTTCCCCGAAGACGGAACGGATGCGGAAACACTGCTGAAAAACGCCGATACGGCCCTGTACCAAGCCAAGGAGAGCGGGCGTCAGAGCTTCCGCTTTTTCAAGCCGGAGATGAACGCCAAAGCTGTGCTGCGCCAATCCATCGAGGAGGATTTGCGGCGCGCCCTCGAACGGAACGAGTTCACTCTGCACTACCAGCCGATCATCGATCTCAAATCCGGATCGATCACCGGGGCCGAGGCTCTTCTGCGCTGGACGCATCCGGCCCGAGGGTCTGTCGGACCGGCCACATTTATCCCCATTGCGGAAGACACCGGCCTGATCCTGCCCATCGGAGCGTGGGTTCTACGCGAGGCGTGCACGCAAGCCAAAGCCTGGGTAAATGCGGGCCTGCGCCCGATCACTATCTCCGTCAACGTCTCCGTATTCCAGTTTCGAAGCGAGAGTTTTCTGGACAGCTTGGCGACGATCCTCACGAAATCCGGCCTGGACCCGAAATTACTCAATATCGAAGTTACGGAAAGCGCCCTTATGGAGCGCGCCAAACTCGGCACGCCCACGCTCAAAATCCTGCGGGAAAAGGGGGTGCGGGTGGCCGTCGACGATTTCGGTACGGGTTACTCCAGCTTGAGCTATCTTCGAAAGCTCAAGGTCGACTCGCTCAAGATCGACCAGTCGTTTGTCAGCGAGATCACCACCACTCCGGACAATTCGACCCTCGTAAGCGCAATCATCGGCATGGGCCGGAGCCTGGGGCTCAAGGTGGTTGCCGAGGGCGTCGAGTCGGCGGACACTCTCGCGTTTCTCAAAGCACAGAATTGCGATGAGGCCCAAGGCTACTTTTTCAGCCGGCCGATCCCCGCCACTCAGTTCGCCAAGCTGCAAAAAATGCAGATGAATTGAACTCGTTGAGGTTGCACTTGAGTGTTGAGGTTGCACTTGAGTGGAGATACTTCAACCTGTCACGCCCGGTTTCGCGGGCGGAGGCACAATTTCCTCCTTCTGCGACGCGATGGACTTCTTCAGCGCTTTCTCTGCGTGGGCAAGTTCCTCAACGGACTGTTCGTGTGCCGTGGCGCGGTCATTCTTGGTATGGGACGCAGCGGCGACAGTGTGTGCGTGTTCCGGCTGATGCTGCAACTCTGCAGCGCGTTCATGGGTACTCTGGGGCATGGTCTTCTCCTCGTTCCGCAGACGCCGAACTCTCGGACAACTACGGAAACTCAAGATAATCCATCCCGGCGTCCCGGCACTGAGCAATACGGCACTCGTACTACAGAGATTATGACCCCCTGCTTCCTCCGGCGTCATCAATCTGCGACTGTGGTAGTAGGGCACGATCCTGAGACCGTATCTGTAAAGCTGTCAAGTTGATTACAGCTTGTCGAAAAGGCTCCCCGAACCAAGTTGGGAAATCACATCCTCGAGCGCCGTCTGCTGCGTCTCGGCCAATGAGAGCTGCGTGGAGACCTGCGCAACATCGGCTTGCATCAGGCTCGTCTGCGCAGCTGTAAGTTGCGTTTCCTCGCTGCTGACTGCATCCGAGGTGGCGGTCAGCTGAGTGATGGAATTGTCGATGGTCACCCGCTGTTGCGAGACGTAGTTCAGGGCCGTGCTCAGAGCCGTCGTATCGCTCACAGCTTGGGCTGTGTCCACAGTACCGGAAGCGTAGTCGGCCACCAGGTTGTTCAACGCGCTGAATACGCTGTTGGTCCCGCTGCCAGTAAAAATCTGGTCGCCGGGCACATTCAACTGGATGCTCTGTCCGTTTGGCGTGGTGAGATAGTTCACGCCATCGTCGCCGTTGTACGTGGTCACGGCTGGTGATGTGCTGGTTGAAGTGCTGAAGGGAGCGGTCGAGGACTTGGTTCCCGAAAAGATGTACTGGCCCTGATAGGACGTGTTCGCCAGTGTCTGAACCTCGTCCAGAATGCCGGAGATCTGGCTCGAAATGGATTTCACGTCGCTCGCATTCTGCGTTCCATTGTTCGCCTCTGTGGCCAGCGAGATCGCCGAGGTCAACTCCGACACCACACTGCCCAAGGCCGAATCCGCCACCTGCAGTTTTCCCTGCACCAGGCTCGAAGATTGCGTGAAGCTGTCGTCCTGCTCAATCTGATTCAGCAGCAGCACATTCTGCCCGGCAGCCAATGGATCATCGCTCAGCGAGTTCACCCGCACGCCGCTCGATAGCTCCGACGTCAACTGTTGTTCGGTCGACTCTGTCTGATCGAGCGAACTGACCAGATTCGTCACATAATGGGGATCCACCCGCATCGAAATCCTTCCCAAATCTGGCGCTACTTCCGCCAAACTAAGCTGATTCTCTCGCCCAGCCCGACTTAAGAAACTGTTGTTTGCTCTCCAAGGTTCAATGCCGAAGCCATGATTGCGTCCAACATCGTGAATACTTTGGAAGCCGCTTCATAGCTGCGTTCCAACGTCGTCATCGCCGACGCTTCGTCATCGAGATTGACGCTGGAGAGCGCGTCGTTTTGGGTCTGCAATTGGGTCACCGAAGCGTTTTGCGCTGTATTCTCGGTCTCCACACTCGAGACCGTCGATCCCAGCGTGGTCACCAAATTCGAGTAGTAGTTGATCGGCGTCTGGCCGTCCACCACCGTTTGGTTTTGCAGAGCCGCCATAGCCGTTGCGTTCGAGCTGTCTCCCGTCCCCTTCCCTGATCCGGCTGCCGCGATGTGATTGGGGTCGGTCATCACCACGCTCATCTGCTCTGCGCTGCCTGCAATCTGTGTGGGCTCGGAGAAGATGTTGCCTGCATTGCTGTTGTCGCCGTCAAGGTCGGTTCCCGCATTGTTCACCTTGTTCACCTGCGTGGAGACGCTATAGGCCAACTGATCGAGCGAACTCTGCACGCTCGGAATGTCCTGGTCGCGCGCCGTCAAGTATCCGCCCAGCGAACCACCGCCTGTGGTCAATTGCGAGGTCACATCCGTCGTGCCTACAAAAAAGTCCGTGACTCCATTGACGGTGCCGGTTGTCAGCGAGACACTTGTTCCCCCCGAGACCAGCGCCTGCCCGGAGGTCGTCGTAATCGAAATACCATTGTTCGCGGTCGTGACCTGGTTGACGCCGATCAGCTTTGAAAGTTGGCTGATATCCTCCTGGCGCTGGTCTTCCAGCGTGCCTGCATCCGCGTCGGGCGAACTGGATTGGATTTCAACGTTCAATTGGGCAATCGAACTGGTCAGCGCATTCACCTGACTGGGAACCGCCGCCGCCTCCTGATCGAGATCCGACTTTTGCGAGTTCAGGCTGGCAGCAGCGCCGGAAATATCGCCGGCCAGGGTCTTCGCTGACGACAGCACCGTCTGGCGGTCCGCATTGTTGGTCGGATCAGTCTCCAGAGAAGAAAAAGAATCGAAAAAGTTCGTAATGTCGGTTCCGATGTTTCCGGCCGAGGAGCTACTGGACGAACTCGAGGCCGACGTGAAGAGAGATTGAACCGAGTCCAGCGCGGTCAACCGCGAACTGGAGGCCGAAGCCGATTGCTGCTCCTGATTCAGACGCTCCTGCAACACCCGGTCCCGCACGGAGGTGGCGCCCGTTTGTGTCACTCCGGTGCCATACGAGACCCCGTTGATCTCGATCGGATCGTTCTCCTGCCAGTTGGGCTTCTCCTCGGTATAGCCCGTGGTGTTGGCATTGGCCACATTATTGGCCACAACGTTCAAGCCCGACTGATCGGCGTCCAGGGCTTGGGAGATCAGGCTGAAGGCTGAGCTAATTGTTCCCACTGCCGCCCTCCGTCGGATTCCATTCCATCACTTGCCGTTCGCCGTATTCCAGGCAGCCGCCCCGCAACTGGCGCAGGCGGCGTATCACCCGCAGGTTGGCCCGAGTTGCCTCGAGCACCCTGGCAAAGACCGCCATATCTCCAGCCGCCTCCCTGGCTTCCGGCGCCAGTTCCGCGCGTGCCTCCGCGTCCCGCGGCGCCAGCCGACGGTTCAATGCTTCGCAGGAGAGCGCCAGTTCCTCCAGCCGATCCGCATCCAGAAGAGCCAGAGACCGCGAAGCCTCCACCACCAGTTCCTTCAGCTTCGGATGCACCCGGCTCTCTCCAATCTCGAGCATTCCCTCATCCCCTTCGCTCCGGTCGCGCAGCTAGGCGCCGTTCCGTCCCACCATCGCCGGAAGCTCTACTACTGCTCGCCCAGCATCGAATCCACGATTCTCGACGCCACCGCCGACGCGGAGACATTGTAGGTTCCGGCTGCAACCGCTGCCTGAATGCTGGCCACCTTGTCCGTGCGGGCATCGGATTCGGCCGCTGTCAGCGAAACCTCGCTGCCCGCGCTGCTCAATGTTGCACTATCGCTGCCCAGCGCGTTGCTGCCTTCCGCAGCACCGCTTCGGTTCTGCGCCGTAGCCGACTGCGCAGCGGGCGCGGTGCCCAAAAGCGATTGCAATCCCTCAAGACTGTTGCGAATATCCATCCCCAATGCTCCTTGACTGGTTTATCGGCATCTTTACAAATCACTGTAGTCATTCAGAAGGTCTCAAGACGTGATCTTTGTGCGGTTTTCCGGTTACCTTCCCACTTCAGGCCTCGTTGCCCGAATGGGAAAGATCGCGCACAATCGAGTTGGCGATTCCCAACCCGCCCCGCT
>Ga0224530_1000151_pt1 | contig 47312 bp, 39 predicted proteins | sample CBST75metaG_FD_179873 | JGI IMG/M metagenome (GOLD analysis project Ga0224530, IMG submission 179873) | Peat soil microbial communities from Stordalen Mire, Sweden - C.B.S.T75 | ecosystem: Environmental > Terrestrial > Soil > Wetlands > Peat | place: Sweden: Norrbotten County, Stordalen Mire...
ACGTTCCCTCGGGGTGGACTTCGACCGCGCCCTTAATGCGGACCTTGTCCTTCAATTTTCCATTGGATTCGACGACGGCAGGGTAGAAATTCCAAGCGCCATCCACCTTGATCTTTTTGAGGATGTTAACGCGCTGGGTAGGACCGTAGCTGGAAACGACTTTTGCCATGGTGGGGACTCCAAAAGCGCCAATTTAGCGCTTTATGGATACCATTGTGGACACCAAGGAGGATAAAGTCAATAGAATCAATATATGGCGGAGAGGGGGAGATTCGAACTCCCGATAGCCTTGCGACTATGTCTGATTTCGAGTCAGGTGCGTTCAACCGGGCTCCGCCACCTCTCCGACATTGCTTAGTTTACCGGCACAGTGGCCGCGGCGCAATCGGACGATGATTTGCTGGTGGATTCGTTTAGCTGTTCTCCTTTCTCGCGCTTCCTGGATCGCTACGCGATCAAGGGAGCGCATTCTATAAAAAGTGCAATCATCGGCACGCGTCGACACGTATCCTTGTGGATCACTCCAATTGGAGGCGCATGAGGAGCGCGTCGTCGTTGGGGTCGCGGTAGTAGCGCGGGCGGCGGGCGGCGAGGGTGAACCCAAGGCAAGCGTAGAGGGCGATGGCGGCGGAGTTGGCGGCGCGGACTTCGAGGACGACCTCGGTGGCACCCTGAGAACGGGACCAGTCGAAGACGGCGCGGGAGAGGGCTCGGCCAATGCCGGCGCGGCGAGCGCTAGCGGAGACGACGACGCTCTCCAGTTCGGCGATGCGGACGGGCGTATCAAAATGCGGGGATTCTTCGCTACGCTCAGAATGACAATTCTGTTTCTTGCTGCTGCAATCGTCAGACTGCTTCAGGTTTGCGGGATCGTGCGGGGCGGGATGCAGCAGACCGACGGCGAAGCCAGCAAGTGAAGCGTTCTTCTCGACAACAAAGAGGCAGCGCTGTAAAGTGGTCGAGTCAAGGATGGCCAAGTAAGCTGCGGGCGGCCAGTGAGGCGCGAGACCGGTGGCGCGCTCGAGGGCCAGGATTAGGTCGAGATCCGAGGCAATGGCGGGGCGCAGATGGAATGGCGGAGACGTCATCGGGCTGGCGTGCCGGGGCGGGTTGCGGAGAGCGGCGGCACGGCGGAGGCGACGGACTTGGCGAAGATCTCGGCGTCGGTGCGGCGCAGGTAGTTGGCGTCGATGGTTGCGGGGTCGTCGAAGGCGCGCTGCTGGATGCGGGCGAGGGCGAGAGGCAGGGCGGATGCGGCGGTGGGTTCGGCGACGAGCTGCGGGACAAGCTCGGCGATGGATTGGGCGACGGCGGGCTCGCAGACGACAAAGAGCCGATGCGGTTCCCTGCTGGCTTCGGCGAGGAGCTGGTCGCGGGGCTGGAGGGACTCGCGGAGGCAGAGGCCGTTGGCGTAGAGACCGGAGTAGAACTCGCCGCGACCAGCGTCGAGGAGGGCGTGAACGCGCGCGGTGGGCTGTTGATCTGAACTTGCGAACCGGGCGAGGCTGGCGAGGACGGCGAGGCGCGAGATGGCAACCAGCGGGAGGTTGAGGGCGTGGCAGAGGCCCTTGGCGGCACTGAGACCGACGCGCTCTCCGGTAAAGGAGCCGGGGCCGTGGACGACGGCTACGGCGTCCAGTTCTGCAAGGTTGAGGCCGAGGCCGGCCACAAGCGAGTGAATGGCTGGGACGAGACGCTCGGCGGCGGAGCGGCCAGGGAGGGACAGAACGACGGGCGAGGGGGCTGCACCGGCCAGGGCGATGCTGCCGGTTGCGCCACAGGTGTCGATGAGCAGAATCTTCAATTCGGTAAGGCCTCCGGCGGCGGGTTGAGATGAGTTCGGTGAAGTGAAGTTGACTATCTCTCGTGTAAAATGCAGTAAAAAGTCCTAAAGTGTTCAAAAATAATCACTTAAGTCTAGACTTCAGTCTGGACTGGTCTGGACTTGTCTTCTAAAGTATTCATTCCAGATAGTTTATTTTGTAAAGTCTCTGAAATAAGCTATTTACTGCGATATATATGAAGTTTAACTTGCAGTACGACTGCGTGCCAATTCCCCCTGTCTGCAAGTTGCGTATATCTCCCTATCTTTGATTATAGAGGTTTGGGTAAAACTACTATGCCAACTATTTTTATGTTTTTTAGCTATTGTTTACTGTTGTTTAGGGGGGATTTGAGGGCACGAGGGTCTTGACAGGAAATGCAGGGAGTAGGGGCTAGGGAAAAAACAGACAACGGCAGGGATTTTGTGGGAGAAAGGGGTGGGGGGTTGACGGGGGTTGGAGTTCATCGAGATCCTTCGCGCTCGAAAAACGCGCTCAGGATGACAGCGTATGGGTGGATCAGAGGAAAGCAAGAACAGGCAAAGGCGAAATGCGGGGGGCCCTCCACTGCGCAACGGACGATGAGACCGTCCGTTGCTCCGGTCGGGATGACGAAGTGTTTGGGTCGGGAGGACGGAGTGTGTGAGGCGGAAGGAGTTGGGCGTTGCATCGCGGGGGTTTGGCGCTGCATCGAAGACTATAGACTTAGAATCGTGAGAGAGAGCCGGGCACAGGGATGACGATGAAGAATGAGGAAGTTGGCGCGAAGGGGGAATTTCCCGCCGAGGTGGCGGAGTGGGTCGAGGCGTTCGACCAGGTGGTGGCAGGCGGGAAGGCGAACGGCGTGGAGCTGCTGGAGGCGCTGCGGCTGCGGGGACGCGAGAGCGGGGTGATTCTGCCGTACCGGCTGTCGACGCGATTCCGCAATACGATTTCGACCGAGGAAGAGCTTCCCTACCCCGGCGACATGGACATCGAGCGGAGGATCAAATCGTTGATCCGGTGGAACGCCATGGCCATGGTGCATGGGCAGAACAAGAAAGACCCGGGGATCGGCGGACACATCTCGACCTATGCGTCGCTGGCGACACTGCTGGAGGTGGGGTACAGCCACTTCTTCCACGCGAAGTACACGGGAGAGGACGGGCAGGAGCTGCCGGGAGACTTTATCTACTTTCAGGGACACGCGTCGCCGGGGGTGTATGCGCGGGCGTACCTGGAGGGACGACTGACGGACGAGCACCTGAAGAACTATCGCCATGAGCTAAGAGGGACGCCGGGGCTGTCGAGCTACCCGCACCCGTGGCTGATGCCGGAGTTCTGGAACTTTCCCACCGTGTCGATGGGGATTGGGCCGATCAATGCGATCTACCAGGCGCGGTTCATGCGGTATCTGGAGAACCGCGGACTGATCGAGCGGACTCCGCGCAAGATATGGGCGTTCGTGGGCGACGGCGAGACGGACGAGGTGGAGTCTCTGGGCGCGATTTCGCTGGGCGCGCGGGAGAAACTGGACAATTTAATCTTCGTCATCAACTGCAATTTGCAAAGACTCGACGGGCCGGTGCGCGGGAACAAACGGATTGTCGACGAGCTGGAGGGCGTGTTCACGGGAGCGGGGTGGAACGTCATCAAGGTGCTGTGGGGCAGCGACTGGGACCCGCTGTTTGCGCGCGACACAAATGGGCTGCTGCTGAAGCGAATGGAAGAGTGCGTCGATGGCGACTTCCAGACCTACAAGGCGAAGGGCGGAGCGTACTCCCGGCAGCACTTCTTCGGCAAGTATCCCGAGCTACTGGAGATGGTGAAGGACTATACGGACGAGCAACTAACGAACCTGCACCGCGGCGGGCACGATCCGGTGAAGGTGTTCAACGCGTACAAGCGGGCAGTGGAGCACAGGGGCGGGCCGTCGGTGGTGCTGGCGATGACGGTGAAGGGATTTGGCATGGCGGCGGCGGAGTCGCGCAATGCAACCCACTCGGAGAAGAAGCTGACGGACGAGGGGCTGGCTGCGTTTGTGAAGCGGTTCAAGATACCGATTCCGGAGGAGCAGGCTCTGGCGGCGACGCCGTACCGTCCGCCGCAGGACTCGCCGGAGATGGTGTACATGCAGGAGCGGAGACGCATGCTGGGCGGAGTAATGCCGACGCGGTCGCTGCCGGCAGCGGGCTTCAAGGCCCCGGGACTGGATTATTTCAGCGAGTGGACGGCGGGATCGAATGGACGCGCCGTGTCGACGACGATGGGGTTTGTCTCGGTGCTGCGACACCTGCTGAAGAACCCGGAGATAGGACAGCGGGTGGTGCCGATTGTGCCGGACGAGGGACGGACGTTTGGCATGGAGTCGGTGATCCGGCAGGTGGGGATCTATGCGCCGGAGGGGCAGCGGTACACGCCGCACGACAAGGAGATGCTGCTGTTCTACCGCGAAGAGCTGGACGGACAGATTCTGGAGGAGGGGATCACGGAGGCGGGAGCGATGGCTTCGTTCACCGCGGCGGGACAGGCCTACTCGACCTACAAAATGCCGATGATTCCGTTCTATATGTACTACTCGATGTTCGGGTTCCAGAGGATTGGAGACCTGGCGTGGGCCTTTGCGGACGCGCGCGGACGGGGATTCATGATGGGCGGAACGGCGGGGCGGACGACGATGCTAGGCGAGGGACTGCAACACCAGGACGGGCAGAGCCATGTGCTGGCAAGCACGATCCCGACCTGCGTGAGCTACGATCCGGCGTTCATGTACGAGATGGTGGTGGTGCTGCAGGACGGCATACGGCGAATGTACGAGAAGGGCGACGAGTGCTTCTACTACATCACGATGTACAACGAGGACTACGCGATGCCGGCGATGCCGGAGGGCGTTCAGGAAGGCATTCTGCGCGGGATTTATAAGTACCGGGCGGCGACGGCTCTGGCTGCGGGCACGAACGGCGAGGCTACGGTGCAGTTGTTCGGGTCGGGGCCGATCCTGAACGAGGCGCTGCGGGCGCAGGAGATTCTGGCCCAGAAGTTCCAGATTGCGGCTGACGTGTGGAGCGTGACCAGCTACACCGAGCTGCGGAGGGAGGCGATTGCGACCGAGCGATGGAACCGGCTGCATCCGGCCGAGGCGGAGCGGAAGACGTATATCGAAACGGCGCTGGCGGGCGCGAAGGGGCCAATCGTTGCGGCGAGCGATTATATGAAGTCGCTGCCCGACGTTCTTGCTCCGTGGCTACAGAGTGAGGGGCGATGCAGGCTGGTGACGCTGGGGACGGACGGGTTCGGGCGCAGCGACAACCGAGCGCACCTGCGGCGGCACTTCGAGGTGAACGCGGAGTCGATTGCGGGAGCGGCGCTGGCCCGGCTGTCGCGCGAGGGCAAGATCAAGGGAAAGAAGGCGCAGAGTGCGCTGGTGGAGTTGGGGATCGACGCCGAGGCCAAGGACCCGGCACGGGCGTGATGGCGAAGCAGGCGGACGGAGGGGCCGCAAACGAAAATCCGCTGATTCCAAATGAGAGGTTGCGGCAAATATATCTGGCGATGGCGCGAGCTAGGGTCCTGGAGAAGGCGCTGCCGGCGGTAAGGCGCGGGCAGACGTACGGATTGGAGGCTGCGTTGGTGAGCGCGGCGGTCGATCTTGGCGCGGGCGATCTGGTGAGCGATGCGCTGGCGGGTGGAGTGGTGGATACTCTGCGCGGGGCTTCGCTCGGCGAAGTTCTGCAAGCGGACAGATCGAAGGCTTCGCGCAAGCGGGTTCGCAGCGGTGCAGCGTCGTCCGTTGCTGCACGGCTTGCCGCGCCGCCGGTAGTTGCGGAACGGATATGGGCGGCGCTGGGCGCGGCGGCGGCTTTGAAGGCGGCTGCGGCGCTGGCGAGGATTGAGGCGCAATCAACGGCAAAGGACAAGGCTGACGCGACGGATGCGACAGCGGCCCGGCAGGTTGGCGTGGTCGTGGTCTACGCGTTGGTGGATGAGGCTTCGGCGGGGCTGTGGAAGAAGGCGCTGCGGTTTGCGGCGGAGCAGGAGCTGCCGGTGGTCTTTGTGGTGCTTCCGGCGGGGGCGCGAGGAGGCAAGGCGCGTGGGGCGGCGAGGGCTGGCGGAGTGAGCGCGCTGGCGCTGGGCTGCGGCGTTCCGGCGATTGCGGTGGACGCGGACGACGCGGTGGCGATCTATCGCGTGGCGCAGGAGTCGATTGGGCACGCGCGCATCGGCGGCGGAGCGGCGCTGATCGAGTGCGTGCCGTTCGTCCTCGCAGGCACGACTGCTACGGCCAAGCGCAACGTGGCGAACGACGCGATTGCGGGGCTGGAGCAGTACATGGTGCAGCGCGGTGTGGTGACGAAGGCGTGGATGGATCGCGCGGCGAAGAGCTTCGCAAAGCGGCTGGCGAAGTAGAAATCGTTCTGCAACGGCTGTCACGCAGTTACACTGAGAGGACAATGCAGCGAAGTCCCGAGGTGCGTGTGCGGCGAGTCGTCTCTCGATTGATTGTGGACGTTGCGGGCCTGGGATTCGGTCTGAGTCTGGGGATTGCCGCGGCGGCGCAAACGACAGCGCCACAAGCGGCTCCGGCGGCGACTCCGGCGGCGGCTGTTTCCGCACCCACTGCGGAGGGGCAGGAGAAGATCGAGTCGATGCCGGGCTACGCGCAGCATCCGGTGAGTCCGAAAACGGCGCCCATTCCTCAGACGGCGCCCGCGCCGGCGGTGACGCCCGCGCCGCCGACGGCACAGGTTCCCTACACGGCGCTGCCGGCGTACGGAAATGCGGAGACGGGCCAGCCAAGAGACTCCAATGGCAGCGCATATATTCCGGTGGACAGTTGGGTGTATCCGGCGATGCTGCGGCTCTACTCGCTGGGCTATGTGGACACGGCGTACCTCGCGATGAGGCCATATACGCGGCGCAGCGCGCTGCACATGCTCGAGGCGTCGGAGGGCGCGATTGCGGCGGGCGGCGACGAGCAGGCGCAGGAGATTCTGTCGGCGCTGCTAACGGAGCTGACGGACGAGGGCGTGCCGGGAAAGACGGAACGCGGGACAGTGTATGGGGTGCAATCGGTCTACACGCGGATGATGGGGATTTCGGGGCCGATCCTGGTGGACAGCTACCATGTGGGGCAGACATTTTTCAACGACTATGGGCGGCCGCACGAGACGGGATTCAACAACGTCACGGGATTTTCGACTCTGAACGAGCAGGGGCCGTTTTCGCTGGTTGTGCGCGGGGAATACCAACATGCGCCGAGCGCGGCGGGCTACTCGCAGGCACTGGCGCAGCAGATTTCGCTGCTGGATGAGATTGTGTTTGCGCCGCCCAACGATCCGCAGGCGACGGTTCCCGCGGGACCGATTGCGGCGCAAAACCCGTTCCGGCTGGTGGAGGCGACGCTGTCGGTCCATGTGCTGGGGCACGAGATCTCGGGCGGAAAGTCGGACGCGTGGCTTGGGCCGGGGATGGGCGGCGCGATGACGTGGTCGAACAACGCGGAGAACATCTACTCGTTCCGCATCAACCGTGTGGAACCGCTGTACGTCAAATATCTTTCGAAGTATCTTGGGCCAGTGCGGTACGACTTTTTCTACGGGAGCCTGAAGGGACACACCGATCCCAACGACGACTGGGTGCACTCGGATATGTTCAGCTTCCAGCCAACGGCGAACTTCCAGTTCGGCTTCCAGCGGACAGTGATCTTCGGCGGCAAGGGGCACGAGCCGGTAACGATCCGTACGTTTCTGAAGGGATTTTTCGACACCAACGATACGAGCGGCGAGGAGAAGGGTTCGCGGGACGATCCGGGAGCGCGGTTTTCGGCGTTCCACTTCAGCTACCGGCTTCCGTTCGCGCGCAAGACCCTGACGCTGTATACAGACTCGGAGGTGCATGACGATCTGACGCCGGTGTCTGCTCCGCGGCGCGCGGCGTACCGGCCGGGAATCTATCTGGCACAGTTTCCGGGATTGAAGCGGTTGGACCTGCGGGTGGAGGGAGTGTCGACCGACTGCTCGACGCTGGTGTGTCTGGGAGGAGGCAACGAATACATCGAGTACGCGGTGCAGAAGCAAGGCTACACCAACAAGGGAAACATCCTGGGCGACTGGATCGGACGCGAGGCCAAGGGCGGACAGGCGTGGCTAACATGGCACCTGTCGGGCAACGAGTGGGTGGATGTGCAGTATCTGTACAAGAAGACGGCGAAGGACTTTATCGCGGGCGGGACGTCGCAGGAACAGTTTCGGGTAGATGTGGTGAAACGGATCGGGCCGGCGATCGAGGTGAATGGCTGGTTCCAGCACGAGGGGTGGAAGGCGCCGATCTATAGGACGGGGGCGCAGAGCGACAACACGGTGACGGTGCAGGTGACGTTCTTCCCGAGACTGAAGACGAAAGGGCCGTAAGGTCTTGAAGTTGTTGGCGTCCTGAATACGGGCAGGCTCCGGAAACCCCTATCTTGGCGGTCGTTTCTGCGGAAAATCAAACAGATCTCTCACTGGGACACGTAGACGCGCTGCGATCAGCTCTAGCGTATCGAAAGACGGCGAGTTGACCCCCCGCTCCACGAGACTCAGAAAATCAACAGAAATTCCCAATACCTCGGCGAACCGCTCTTGCGAAAGATCGCGAGTCCTCCGAATGGAGCGTAGCCGGGTTCCGAAAGATTTTCTGAGGGAAGGCATCGTTGCACTTTCCTCAAACTTGACGTAATATGACTGCGAGAACCACCGAACGAGATTACGGATTTCGTTTTTCTGGGTCTCAACCAGCAGAACATATACAAATCCGAGGTGGTGCGCTAGTTCTGGCGCTGCTCAGCATCCGTTTGCAGAGTTCCTTGGACATGATCCTTTCAGTCGTAAGGAGGATGTATGAAGCGTGTTATCGGGCCAATCGTTTTGGCGGTGGCTTGCCTATCAGGCTGCGGGGGCGGATCGTCAAGTTCGAGTGGAACGCCCCCTACCCAGACAGCGCCCGCACTGAATGGCAACTGGGAAATTCAATCGACATCGCAGGTAACGGCAAATGTCAGCTATTTGATTGGCGGCAGCTTTGCGACAACCGGCACGGCGGTAACGGGGATTCTGCATTTCCTGAACTATTCGTGCTATTACATCCCGGCCAAGAACTCGGAATGGGATGTTCCGGTGACGGGCACGGTTTCGTCCAGTGGTTCCTTGAGTTTGACAAGTGCAGTTGTTGACGGGCAAACACTCAATTTAGGTGGAACCGTAGCTAATGGGGGGATTACGAGCGGGACTTATTCCGTCAGCGGCGGTTGCGGAAATGGAGAACACGGTACACTCACCGGTTTTTCCGTACCGTCTTTTACCGGTACCTATAGCGGCAACATTGTTTCGAATGGCGTGAATTGGGGCACCATGACACTTAATCTGACCCAGGATGCCGCGCCGGATAGCGACGGGCTGTACGATCTGAGCGGGACGGCTAGCGTTGTTAATTCGGGTTTGTGGATATGGGCAGCCAACCCGGCAGAACTTGCGCAGGCAACCGCCTGGGGAGGCTATATTCAGGGCACTGTGCTGACCGGCAACGGGGCCATCGGCTTCAACGGAACGATTACCGACGCAACCGGCGACACGATAAGCTGCAGCTTTAGTGTCACAGGAGGAACGCTGACCCCCGGAACAGGCACGTTTACATTGACGAGGTCTAAGTAATGAAAGACAGTGAGCGATCTTCGAAGCCCAAACCTTCATGGGGCTCACCCCAGGGTGGTATAGACGCGACTTTGGGCGCTAGCGATGGGGGCGCTACCTGGGTGGGGCGGCGAGGCAGGACTGGAAGTAGGCGAGGGATTTCTGCAGGCCTTCGCGGAGGGGGACTTTTGGCTCCCAGTTGAGCAGAGTTCGGGCCTTGGTGATGTCTGGGCAACGGCGGGTGGGGTCGTCCTGAGGCAGGGGTGCAAAGGCAATTTCGGACTTTGAGCCGGTGACGGCGATGACCTCGCGGGCACACTGGAGCATGGTGAACTCGGTGGGGTTGCCGAGGTTGACGGGGGTGTGTTCGTTGGAGTCGGCGAGGCGAAGGATGCCGTCGATGAGGTCTGAGACGTAGCAGAAGCTGCGGGTCTGGAGGCCGTCGCCGTATATGGTGAGGGGTTGGCCGCTGAGCGCCTGGAGCATGAAGTTGGAGATGACGCGGCCGTCGTTGGCCTGCAGGCGCGGGCCGTAGGTGTTGAAGATGCGGACGAGGCGGGTGTCGACGGCGTAGTAGCGATGCCATGCGGCGACGGCGGCCTCGGAGAAGCGCTTAGCCTCGTCGTAGACCGAGCGAGGGCCGATGGGGTTGACGCGGCCCCAGTAGGTTTCAACCTGGGGATGGACCTCGGGGTCGCCGTAGCACTCGGAGGTGGAGGCGTGGAGGATGCCGGCGTTATATTTGCGCGCGATGTTGAGAGCGTTGATGGTTCCGGCAGAGCCGGCGAGAATCGTCTCGGGGCCGAGGCGGGCGTAGTCGACGGGCGAGGCGGGCGAGGCGAAGTTGAAGATGAAATCGACTGGGCCGGGATCGAAGGGGAGGGCGATGTCGTGGTTGAGGAAGCTGAAGCGCGGCTCGCGGGCGAGGTGAGCCAGATTGGCGAGGCTGCCGGTGGAGAGGTTATCGACGCCGAGGACGGAGTTGGCGACGGACTGGGCGAGGAGGGCGTCGGTGAGGTGTGAGCCGAGGAAGCCTGCGGCTCCGGTGACGAGGATCTTCTTGGGGTGTGTCTGGTCCATTTTTTGTCGTGACTCGATGACTCTGTAAAGCAAAAACAAGCAACAGAAAAAGCAGGAACAAGCAAAAACAAAAACCAATACGGGGATCCTTCGCTGCGCTCAGGATGACAACTTCGTTGGTGCTTCGCTCAGGATGACAACTTCGTTGGTGCTTCGCTCAGAATGACAACTCTGAGAGGTGAGTGGGAACTACTTGACAGTGGCGGAGGTGGCGAGTTCGAGGTCGCGGGCGGGATAGACGGCGGGCCGTCCGATGCTGATGTATGTGAATCCGTGTTGCTGCATGGTTGTGGGGTCGAAGAGGTTTCGCCCATCGACGACGATGGGGTAGCGCATGGCGTCGTAGAGGCGCGGGAGGTCGAGTGCGGCGAACTCGCGCCAGTCGGTGAGGACGAGCAAGGCGTCGACGTCCGCGGCTGCGGCGTAGGCGTCTTTGGCGTACTGAAGCTGAGGACCGGGGGGAAGCTCGGCCTGGGCGCGCTCGATGGCGGCGGGGTCGTAGGCGGCGATGGAGCAGCCCTCGGCGAGGAGCATTTCGATCAGGTCGATGGCGGGGGATTCGCGGATGTCGTCGGTCTCACCCTTGAAGGCGAGGCCGAGGACGGCGATGCGTTTGCCACGGAGGGTCCAGAGTGCGGTGCGGACCTTGGCGAGGAAGCGCTTCTTCTGCTCGGCGTTGATCTTCTCCACCTCGGTGAGGAGGTTGAAGTCGATGCCGAACTGGTCGGCGACCGAGCGGAATGCGGCGACATCCTTGGGGAAGCAGGAGCCTCCGTAGCCGATGCCGGGGCTGAGAAAGCGCGGGCCGATGCGGCTGTCGAGGCCGATTCCTCGGGCAACCTGCTCGATGTTCGCGCCGGTGGCCTCGCAAAGGTTGCTGACGGCGTTGATGAAGGAGATTTTGAGGGCGAGGAATGCGTTGGAGGCGTGCTTGACGATCTCCGCCGACTTGGCCGAGGTGAGCAGCAGGGGTGGAGGCGCGGAGGCGGAGCAGCGGCCGGGGATGGCGTGTGGGCTGGCGTAGTAGGCGCCGGAGGTGAGTGGCTCGTAGATGCGTGCGAGCAGGGCGGCGGCGGGTTCGGAGTCGGCGCCGACGACGATGCGGTCGGGGTGGAGGAAGTCTGCAACGGCGGAGCCCTCGCGCATGAACTCGGGGTTGGAGACGACGTCGAAGAGGGAGCGCGCGACGCCGTTGCGCTCGAAGGTGCGGCAGATCCACTCGTTGGTGTAGACCGGGACAGTGGATTTTTCGACGATGACCTTGTAGCTGGTGAGCGAGCGGGCGATCTCGCGGGCGACGGATTCGACGTAGGAGAGGTCTGCGTCGCCGTTCTCGGACTGGGGCGTTCCAACGGCGATGAAGATGGCGTCGGAGGCGCGCGTGGCCTCGTGGAGATCGGTGGAGAAACGGACGCGGGTGTTGCGGTAGCGTTCGAGGAGTTCGGGGAGGTACCTCTCGTGGATGAGAGTGTCGCCGGACTGGAGGGCAGCGACCTTTTGCTCGTCGTTATCGACACAGACCACGCTGTGGCCGATCTCGGCGAAGCAGACGGCCGCGACCAGGCCGACGTACCCCGACCCAACGACTGCGATTTGAATGGGACTGCTCATGGTCTGCGGCAGATGCTTGCTCTGCAATGCGATGTTTGCAGTCTAGTGGATTTCCGGTGGAAGCGGAAATACCTGGCAGGCCGGTCTGAAGACCAGTCCCAAACCAGAGCAATCCGAGAGAGTATTGAAGGCACGATTTGTGTTTTTGAAATGCGGCGGGTCGAGTAGACTTGCAGGAATGGGTCCCCAGAAGACATCGTACACCGCCCCCGTGGGCGAGCCTGATCTGCAGCAGCCCGGTCTGGGGTTTGAAATAGCCGACACCTCGTTGACCGAGGCGCTGGCGACACTACGCAAGCGGCGTTGGCTGCTGATTGTCGCAGTGGTACTGGGGGCAAGCTATGGGGCGTACAAGGCGTATACCCAGCCCAAGCTGTATGAGGCAACGGGCACCATCCAGGTACACAATGGGGCGTCAAACGAATATAAGCTGGACGCTGGATCCGGTTACGGCGACGACTCGGAGACCAAGATCAACACCGAGGTTGCGATTCTGAAGAGCGATGCGCTGCTGGCGACCGTGGCGCGCGAGATGAACCTGGCGAACAACTCGGACTTTTCCGGCGTACCTCCGGGATCGCATCGCTCGCTGGACGATCCGAACGTGCGGGCCAGCGTGGTGGGCGAGCTTCAGGGCGGTCTTCAGGTGACTCTGGAGCCGCGAACGGAGATGATCGACATCGGGTATTCCAGCCTGAGCCCGAAGCTGTCGGCGGACATCGTCAACAAGGTGATCTTCGACTACATCCAGCGCAGTTACCAGACTCCCGTGGAATCGACGCGGCGGGTTTCGCAGTGGCTCTCCGGGCAGTTGGAGGAACTGAAGACCGAGGTCGAGCAGACGCAGAAACAGATCATGGATTTGCAGCGGAAGATGGGGACGCTGGGGTACGATTCGACACATAACCAGTTGCAGTCTTCGCTGGAAGGGCTGGTCGGGGCGGAGGGAGCGGCGAAGATTGCGCGCATCAACGCCGAATCGCGCTACCGGATGATCAAGGGCATGGACCCGAATACGATCGAAGGCTCGATCGAGACGACGCCAGGCACCTCTCCCGGCGAGCTGAATTCACTGCGCGCACAACTGGCGTCAGCAAAGGCAAGCTACCAGCAGTTGACGGTGCAGTCACCGCTGGGGCTGGGACCAAACCATCCGCAGGTGAAGGCCTTGCAGGCGCAGATAGGCGAGCTGACCAAGGAGATTGACACAGAGCAGAACCGGATGGAGCTACAGGCCAAGGAGACCTACCTGGCGGCCAAGGCGACCGAGGACAAGACCGAGCAGGAGCTGGACGCGAAAAAGGCCGAAGCATACCAGCAGGGCGACGACCTGGTGCAGTTGACGATCCTGCAGCGCGAGTATGAACAGAACCGCACGCTGTATGACGGACTGGAGCAGCGCCTGCGCACCGCCGAGGTGCAGGCCGGCCTGGAAGCCCTGGAAGTGGACGTGGTGGACCAGGCGTTGCCGCCGGTGAGCCCTACGATGCGGCCGCCGTCGTCGATTATCGTGTCGACGACCGTGATGTTTCTGCTGGGCGGCATCGTGATCGCATTCATCATGGATGGCCTGGATACTGGGCTGCACAACATCCATGAGATCGAGTCGGTGATGAACATGCCATCGCTGGCGATCATTCCGCAGGCCAAGCGGGCGAGTGTGGAGCAGATGGCACCGATGTCCACGGCACAGCGCAACATCAATGTGCTGACCCAGCCGAAGTCGCAGTTTACCGAGGCGTTCCGGACACTGCGCACCTCGCTTCTGCTGTCCACGGCGGGACAGCCGCCGAAGTTTATCCTGTTTACCAGCGCGATGCCCTCGGAGGGCAAGACGACAATGGCGAGCAACCTGGCGTGCATTCTGGCGCAGGGCAACGTACGCGTTCTGTTGGTGGATGCCGACCTGCGCCGGTCCAACATTCACCACCGGTTCGGGCTGACCGGAAAGCTGGGACTGACGACGATTCTGACGGGCACGTCAACGCTGGAGGAAACCTTGCAGCATGTTCCCGAAGCACCCAACCTGGACATACTGCCCAGCGGTCCGGTGCCGCCTTTCCCAACCGAGATGCTGAGTTCCGAGGCGATGGTGACGCTGATGGAGCGGCTGGGGAAGATGTACACGCACGTTGTGATCGATTCTCCGCCGGTGCTGTCGGTGACCGACGCGGTGGTCATAGGACATATGGTGGACGCGGTGGTTCTGGTGGTACGGCACGGCAAAGAGAGCAAGAATGTGATGCGGCGGGCGCGCGATGTTCTGGCCCGCACGGGCGCACCGGTGGCCGGGTTGGTGCTGAACGCGGTGGATGTGAACTCTCCCGACTATTACGGGTACTACGGATATCTTGGGTACTCGTATGGGAATGTTGACGGCGACAGTTGGGAGACGCAGCCGTCCGCGGCGGGTGAGGCGGGCACGGAAGGGAAGGACAAACGATGACTGGGAACTTCGCGACCGGAGTGTTTGCGGCGGTCCTGATCTCGTTCTGCGGGACCGCGGCAACTGGACTGGCGTTGGCGCAGGCGGGGGCGCAGGATTCGGGACCGTTGCCGGGCGCGACGGCGGCGCAGGCTGCGGCCTCGCCGGCGACGCCATACGCCAACCAGTCGATGCTCTATCCGGGGGATGATTTTCATTTAGGCGCGGGAGACCTGATCTCGGTGCATGTATTCATGCAGGAGTACTCACAGACGGCGCGCCTGGGCTCGGACGGGAGCGTGAAGCTGCCCTTTATCGGCAGCGTCCCGCTGGATGGCCTGACGGTGCGGGCTGCGCAAATGCTGATCGCGGAACGATTGCGGGCGGGCGGGTTTTATAAAAATCCAGAGGTCACGATCCAGGTGCTGGACACGGTGAACGGCTCGGTAATCGTCACCGGGGAAGTCCACGCCATTGTGCCAGTCTCCACGGAGAGGAGCCTGCGGGAGGTGCTGTTGATTGCGGGCGGGTTGCCTGCGACGGCGAGCCATACGGTGAAGATCGTGCGGCCGGGAATGGTGGAGCCGATTGTGGTGGATCTGGGGACGGACCTGGCGGCCAGTTCGACGGCGAGCTTACCCATCCATCCGCATGACATCATCCAGATCTCGCGCGCCAGCGTGGTGTATGTTCTGGGCGCGTTCCAGCGCCAGGGCGCTGTGCCGCTGGACCAGGCCGCGCCGCTTACGCTGTTGCAGGTGGCCGCGCTCAGCGGAGGGATCAACTTTGAAGGCAAATACGCCGATCTGCGCCTGATCCGCACCGTTGGAACCGAGCGCAAGGTGGTCAAAGTCGACATGAAGAAGGTGCGCAACGGCCGCGCCCCCGACCCGGTGCTACAGGCCAACGACATCATCTTCCTGCCGACCGAAGATATGAAGGCAGTGATGAAGGGTCTGGGGGTTGGCGGCGTACTGGGAATCGTCTCGCTGCTTTACACCATCCACAGTTTCTAGAGACGGCAACTGGAAGCGGCGTTGGAGCACAGAAACTTCCGCGCAAGCGAGCAACGGGAGATGGGAGAGATGTATGAGCTCCGGACCTGAACGACCGAACCAACGGACGCAACGGCGCGTGCGGCTGGCGTACCTGGCGAGCCATCCGATCCAGTACCAGGCGCCTCTGCTGCGGCGGATCGCCGAGGAGCCGGACATCGATCTCACGGTGTTTTTCGGCTCGGACTTTTCGGTGCGGGGATACCGCGACGAGGGCTTCGGCGTCGGCGTGAAGTGGGACATTCCCCTGCTGGACGGATACCGGCACGAGTTCCTGCCGCGGTTGCGCGACCGGGGAACGGTGAGCGTGGCGAGTCCGTTGAACTACGGCATCGTCAGCCGGCTGCGCGGCGGCGAAGGCGGCGATGCGGCGGGCGATGCGGCGGGCGATACGGCGTTCGATGCGCTGTGGGTGCATGGATACGCGACCGTGAATGCGATGCACGGAATTGTGGCGGCAAAGACGCTGGGCATTCCCGTGCTGCTGCGCGCGGAGGGGTGGCTGGGCGACCGCGAACGGAGCGCAGCCAAGCTGGCGCTGAAGCGGGCGATGTTCGCGGGGCTGAGGCTGCTGGTGGACGGAGTTCTGCCCATCGGGACACTGAATGCGGAGTACTGGCGAACCTACTTCGGCGACGAGGTTCCGCAGTTCCCGATGCCCTACGCGGTGGACAATGGCTACTTCGCCCGGCGCGCGCGAGAGGCCGAGGCGGGACGCGCCGGCTTGCAGGCGGAGCTTGGACTGGACCCCGCGCGGCCGGTGATCCTGTTTGCGGGCAAGCTACAGACGCGCAAGCAGTGCGACCACCTGATCGAGGCGTACCGGCGGCTGTCGCGGGGAGCGGGCGAGGAGCCGGGCCCGGTTCTGGTCATCGTGGGCGACGGCGAGGAGCGGGCGGCGCTGGAGCGGCAGGCGGCGGCGACCGGCTTCGGCAGCATCCGATTCTGCGGGTTTCGCAACCAGTCGGAGATGCCGCGCTTCTTCGACCTGGCGACGGTCTTCGTGCTTCCCTCGCGGCACGAGCCGTGGGGACTGATTGTGAACGAGGCGATGAATGCGGCGCGGCCCGCGATCGTTACCGACGACGTGGGATGCGCGCCGGACCTGATCGACGACGGGATCAACGGATACATTGTTCCGGTGTGCGATGTGGACGCGCTGACACAGGCCCTGGAACGCGTACTGGAACCGGGCGTGGCCGAGGCGATGGGGCAACGCGCCTTCGAGCGCATCCAGAGCTGGAGCTTCGAGGAAGACGTGCGGGGACTGCGGCAGGCGCTGGCGCATGTTGCGCCGGGGTTCGTGGCGTAGGGAGTGGTCAGTGGTCAGTGGTAAGTGGTAAGTGGTCAGTGGTGAGTTGCGAGCATCTGAGGCTTTGCAGGCGGTCGAGGATGAGGCTGAGTTGGTGGTCGTTGTGATAGCCCGAGCGTTCGGCGCGCTGGCGGCCTGCGCGGGCGATGCGCTCGCGAGCGGCTTCATCGGGCAGATAGAGCGCGATCTTGCGGATGCACTCTTCGATGGTGGAGAAGAAGACGGCCTCCTTGTCCTCGACGAAACGGCTGAGATGGCCCGGTGACCGCTCGACCATCAGGAAGCCGCCGCAGCCGGCGATCTCGAAGCTCTTGTGCGCGACCTCATCCTGGTTGGACTTGGTGAGGAAGCTGAGATTGATCTTCGATCTCCATATCCCGGTGCGATAAGCGTCGTCCATTAGTTCCCCTTCGCGGAAGAGCTTTGCGAAGTTGGCGGGAGCGAGAGCTTTTTGCCAGGCCCGTTCGGCGCCGGAGATGACGACGGGGAAGCCAGCCTGGGAGAGACGGCTGAGAAACTCGGCGCGGTCGTCGTAGGGAGAGCCGATAAACGAGACCTCGCGGTCGCGGTCGGCGTCCGACCAGCCATCCGGTGGCGGAAAGTGCGCGATGCGGTCGTAGGCGGTCTGGATCTTGATGACGTCGCGGGCTCCGTGGCGTTTGAGGTCGGCCACGCTAACGTCCCTCTGGGTGCAGTGGAGATCGAAAGATGGGATGGACTTCTTGTACAGGCGCAGGCCCGAGTCGCGGCGCGGGCCGAATGCGTTGTCGATCATGTAACAGACGGTCTGGATGCCCATGGCGCGGCAGCGGAGAACGGTGGCGGGCTGAAGCTGGAGCACCTTGTCCGCCCAGAGGAGATCGGGCCTGTGCTGGGCGGCGAGACGGAGGATGTCGCGGTTCAGGCGCTGCACATTTGGGCCGGCGGAGAGCAGGAAGGTGAGTTTGCCCAGGACTCTGTTCTTTGTGGCGTAGGAGTTGGTGTCCAGCGGGACGATCTCGTGCCCCATGCGCTGGAGGGCCAACATGCGCGCGCGGGCCGTGCATCCCTGTTCCAACTGGCTGATGTATAGGATCTTCATGGCGCTGCACTCCTCAGCATGTTAACACCGGCGGTAGCCGCGACGGGGCGTCGGCTCCAACCGTCAGGACAATCGCATGAGCGAGTTGCCGTTTGTTCGTCGTTTGCTTGCTGTTTATTCCCCCCCTCCCTCCTTTCGGTTGAATTTCGTCCAAGTGCAATGGAATCATGCGATTGCGGTTGGCTATGGACGCTAAAATCGTCATTTCTGACTAGTTACGGCCAAAATCGTCTAAACATTCGGGTTAGAGGTGAAAAACTGGGCTTTTGCGGGTTGTGTCCGGTAAAATTGTCATTCCATTGCTGTTACCTCTAAATTGGTCATTCGCGATGACTTGCTGCGGTAAGTGGTGCGTTAAATGCGAAGGCCCGGCTGGTTTGCCGGGTCTGTTTCTTTACTACTGCTTTAATTATACGCGTTCGACCATAACTACTATGCCACTTGCGGAGAGGTTTTTTCTCTTTTGTTTTCTGCTGGTTGAGGCGATTTTGGCGGGTCGATGGGCTTGACAACAATCGAACCGCGGTTCGCGGCTCATGGAGGGGAAGCCCACTGCGCCCTCCGGAAAGGCAACAATGGAGAACAAACAACAGCAAGGCCAATACGGAGATTCTGGCTACGCCAGAATGACGATGTGGGGTGCGCTACGCCAGAATGACGACTCCTGGGACAGCGCCAGCCTGGGCGAGCCGTGGAGGTACCTCTGGAGGTGCGCGAGGCGCCGCGGCGTGGGCGGTACTTGCATAATGAGAGAATACGATAGCAATATGATGAGCTGGACTCTCCGGTTGTGGTGTGCGTATGTGCGGAATTGCGGGATTCATATCGACGGATGAGGCGGTTGCAAGCTCATCGGTCGATGCAGTTCGGCGCATGACGGAGCGGATGCGGCTGCGCGGCCCCGATGCGGAGGGAGTGTGGACAGGCCCATGCGCGGTGCTGGGCCACCGGCGGCTCGCCATCCAGGACCTGGACGCACGCTCCAACCAGCCGATGGTCAGCGCCGACGGCCGGTACTGCATCACCTTCAATGGCGAGATCTACAACTTCCATGAGCTGCGGCGCGAGCTGGAGGCGGAGGGCGCGGCCTTCCGCACAACCTCCGATACGGAGGTGTTGCTGGCGTTATATGCGCGCGATGGGGAGCGCATGTTGCCGCGGCTGCGGGGGATGTTCGCGTTTGCCATCTGGGACGCGGCTGCGCGCGAGGTGTTTCTGGCGCGCGACCCTTACGGGATCAAGCCGCTCTACTATGCGCAGACGGAGCACGGCGTGGTGTTTGCGTCGCAGGTGAAGGCGGTGCTGGCGTCGGGGCTGGTGGCGGCGGAGAGTGAGCCGGCCGGAGTCGCGGGGTTCTATCTGTGGGGCAGCGTGCAGGCGCCCTGGACGCTGTACCGGGGGATCTTCGCGCTGACGGCCGGACACTGGATGCGGGTGCGCGCAGGCCGCGCCCAGACGCCGGTGTGCTGGAACGACATACGGAGCAACTGGAGGCAGCAAGGCGTTCAATACACCGGCGAAGAGTTGCAGGAGGCGGTACGAGCGGCGGTGACGGATTCGGTGCGCGCCCACCTGGTGAGCGACGTTCCGGTGAGCGTGTTTCTGTCCGGAGGGATCGATTCCGGGACGATGGCCAGCCTGATCGCGGAACTGGGCGGGAAGGTGGAAGGGATCACGGTAGGGTTTGACGAATACACCTCTCAGCATGAGGACGAGGTGCCGTCGGCGACCGTCATCGCCAAGCACTACGGTCTGCCGCACCATGTGCGGCGCATCACGCGGGAGGAGTTCGAGCAGGACATTCCGCAGATACTGGATGCCATGGACCAGCCGTCGGTGGATGGCGTGAACACGTGGTTTGCGGCCAAGGCGGCGGCGGAGCGCGGCTACAAGGTGGTGCTCTCCGGGGTGGGCGGCGACGAACTGTTCTACGGCTACAACCTGATGAAGCAGCTTCCGCGCGACGCGATGCTGGGGCGGGCGGCGGCGGCGATTCCCGGCGGCCGGTGGCTGGTGGGCGCGGCGTGCTCAATTCTGGCCCATGGACACAGGCATCCCAAGCTGAAGGGCATCGCAGAGTATATGGACTCGCTGGAGGGAGTGTATTACCTGAAGCGCTGCGTCTTTCTGCCCGAGGAGCTGCCTTTGCTGATGGGAGAAGAGAGTGCGCGGGAGGGGTTGGAGCGGCTGGGCGGCTGGCCTCCCGGCATGTCCAAGGCCAATGCGGTGAATGACGCGGCGGGGGTCTGCCTGCTGGATTCAACGCTGTATCTGCGCAACCAGTTGCTGCGCGACAGCGACTGGGCCAGCATGGCGCACTCTTTGGAACTGCGCACGCCGCTGGTGGACGCCGCGTTGCTGGACGCGCTGAAGCTGTGTCAAACGAATTTTGCCGGGGGGGCTGGCAAACGGCTTCTGGCGCAATCTCCGGCGCGCCCATTGCCGGAGGAGATTATCACCCGGCCGAAGTCGGGGTTCGGAGTGCCGATGACGCAGTGGCTGGCCGCGGCCACCCAGCGGCGCGAGTGGAGCAGCATGGCCCTGCTGGCAGACCGCGGGACCCCCTGGACACGCCGCTGGGCCAGGGTGGTGATGGATGAGGGATTCAAGGACAGCCAATGAGAATCCTGCACTTCATTCCGTCGATCGATGCGGCCACGGGCGGACCCGTCGAGGGGCTCAAGCAACGCTGCACGATCTATCGCAACAGCGGGCATGAGGTCGAGGTGGCTTCGCTGGACTCGCCTGAGTTTGTGCGGCAGTGCGAGTTCCCCGCCAAGGTGGTTGGGCTGGGGCCGGGCTGGGGAACATACGGCTACTCGCGCCGCGCGATGCCGTGGCTGAAGGCCAATCTGTCGCGCTTCGACGTGGTGATGGTCAACGGCGTGTGGAACTACAACACGATTGCCGCCCATCGCGCGCTTGCCGGCACGGACATTCCGTGGGCCGTCTTCCCACATGGCATGCTCGACCCGTACTTCAAGATGCGCTATCCGATCAAGCATCTGAAGAAGGTGATCTACTGGCATTGCCTGCTGCGGCGGGCGCTGCACGATGCAACCGCGGTTCTGTTTACCAGCGAAGAAGAGATGCTGCAGGCGCGGCGTTCGTTCAGCGGGTACGACGTGCGCGAGAGGGTGGTGCCGTATGGCACATTCGGTCCCGACTGCGACACCATGGCGGCCAGCGAGGAGTTTCTGGCGCAATGGCCGGAGCTTCGCGGCAAGCGGCTGGCGATCTCCCTGGGGCGAATCCATCCCAAGAAAGGGACGGACATTCTGATCGAGGCGTACGCCGCCACGCTGGGCAAGGATGCGGCGTGGCAGTTGGTGATTGTGGGTCCCGACCAACTGGGATGGCGGAAGGAACTGGAACCGATGGCGGCGCGGCTCGGCATCGCCGATCGGATTACCTGGACGGGAAGCCTGGAGGGCACGATCAAATGGGGGGCCTTCTCGTCGTCGGAGGTCTTTGTGCTTCCCTCTCACCAGGAGAACTTCGGGATCGTCGTGGCGGAGGCGCTGGCGTGCGGCCTGCCGGTGATCGTCTCCGACAAGGTGAACATCTGGCGGGAGATCGTGAGCCGCGGAGCAGGGTTTGTGGGGAAGGATACAATCGAGGGGACCGAGAGCAGCCTGCGCGGCTGGGCTGCGCTGAGCGCGGCGGAGATTGCGGAACTTGGCATCCGCGCCAGGAAATGCTTCCACGATGAGTTTGACTATCACCTGACCAGCAAGCAGGCGATGGAGAGTGTCGAGAGTCTGGCCCGGGCCACGACGAGATATAAGGCGATCGAGAAGAAGAGTTGATGGTTGTTGGATCATTTTCACCAATGTGTAGAGTGTCGCTCTGCGAGCAAAATGCGGGGATTCTTCGCTCCGCTCAGAATGACAATCCTTATTCCTCTATACAAATAGTGAAAATGCTCTAGTTGTTGGTTGATGGTTGCGGAGCGTGAGGCCGAGGCGGGGATGGCGAAGCAGGTGCATTACAACGCGGCGGAGCACATTGCGGCGGAGACGGCGGCGGACCCTTATCTGCGGCCTGCGTTCGCGGCGAGCGACCGGACCCGGCGGCTAGTGTGGAACGCGTGCCGGATGGTGTTGTATCGTCCGTCGCCGCGGGCGATGTTCGCGTGGCGGACCTTCCTGCTGCGATGCTTTGGCGCGACGCTGGGGCCAAACTGTCACTTCTATCCTGGGTCGAAGGTGTGGGCCCCGTGGAACCTGGTCTGCGCGGATGGGGTGTGCGCGAGCGATGGAGCGGAGATCTATAACCCCGCGCCCGTGCGGCTGGGCTCGCACGCCATCCTCTCGCAGGACGCGTACCTGTGCGGTGCGACCCACGACTACGACGATGCGCGCTTTCCGCTGCTGGCCTACGCGATGGAGGTGGGGGCGTATGCGTGGGTGTGCGCGCGTGCCTCGGTGGCACCGGGCGTGAACGTGGGCGAGGGAGCGGTGCTGGGGATGGGTTCGGTGGCAACCCGCGACCTGGAGCCGTGGGGGGTCTACGCAGGGATTCCGGCGGTGAAGGTGAAAGAGCGCAAACGTCTGGAGAAGCTGGCCGTCAGCTTTTAGCGAACGGCGTGGAGCATCGCCCTGCAAACGAAATGCGGGGATTCTTCGCTGCGCTCAGAATGACAATTCGTGTGGGCTGCGCTCAGAATGACAACTCATAGGGCTGCGCTCAGAATGACAACTCAATCAATAGGATGACAACTCAATAGATGACAACTCAGGAGGTGGGTTCATCCGGGTTGATTCTGCGTCAGCCGCGGAGTTTGGCGAGGAGGTCGGTGGGGTGCACGGGCTTGGCGAGGATCTCGAACTCGTGGCCCTCATGGCGCGCCTTCTCCAGCAGATCGGCGGTGGCGGCCTGACCGCTGAAGAGCAGGACCTTGCAGTTGGGTCTCTTGCGGCGAGTGGCGATGGCGGCCTCGATGCCGGTGATGCCGGTCATGATGACGTCCGAGATGAGCATGTCCGGCTGGAAGCTGTCGAGCGCGTCGATGGCAGCTTCTCCGCTATAGACGGCGCACGCCTCGAAGCCGGCCTGGTTGAGGATGATGGCCAGCGTGTTTGCAATGACCTGTTCGTCGTCGGCCACGAGGACCTTGCGTTTGGGCGGGGTTGCGGCGGTCGCTTCAGTCATGCGGAGTGTCCTCGAAGTGGATGGTTTGAAAAAACCGCGGGCAGATGCACTGCTCGACCCGCAACGTATCCTTCCTACATGACAATGATACGCCGGGCGGTGCGAGGGTGCAGGGCTGCGGAATTCCATTTTGGCACAGGGGTTCGCGGCCCGCGCAGGCGAGCGTCTCTCTGAGATGGATGCGTGTCCAACCTTGAGGGTTGCGCGCGGCATCACACGCAAGAGAGCGCCGAGCGGCTATCTTGGTCCAACTTGTTCTCGGGGTTTATCGCCGGTTCGAAAGATAAATACAGAGATTCTGGCCTTCGGCCAGAATGACGACTCGTGGGGGGCTGCGCTCAGAATGACAATTTTCCCTTATGCAGGATGACAATTTTTCTTGATAGAAGACAGGAGAACGCAGGATGGCAGTGATGATGCAGGCTTTCTACTGGGACGCGCCGAAGCACGAAAAGAAGGAGCACGAGTGGTGGAACTTTGTCGCCGAGCGGGTGGAAGACCTGGGCAAGGCGGGCTTCAACGCGCTGTGGCTGCCGCCGGTGAACAAGGCATCGAGCAACACGTCGATGGGCTACGACCCTTACGACTACTTCGACCTGGGCGACTTCGACCAGAAGGGCGGAAAGAAGACCTTGTACGGCAATCGCGCCGAGTTGGAGGCGCTGATCGCCAAGGCGCATAAGAACGGCGTGGGTCTCTACGCCGACATGGTGATCAACCACAACGGGGGTGGGGACGAGGAGGAGGTGAACCCTCTGGACGGGCAGAAGCGTTGGACGAAGTTCAACCCGAAGAGCGGAATCTTCCCACGCAACTTCAACCATTTTCACCCCAGCCGCTACGAGCAGGTGATCCTGGAAGGCGAGAACTTCGCGGGCTACCCTCACCTGTGCCATCGCAACCCGGAGGTGTATGCGGCGATGTACCGCTACGCGCGGATGTTGATCGAGGAGCTTGGCTTCGACGGCTTCCGCTTCGACTACGTCAAGGGTTTTGGAGCGTGGATGATCGGGCTGCTTGCGAAGTATCTCTACGTCAAGGATGGCAAGGACTTTGTGCCGTATGTGGTGGGCGAGTACTGGTCCGGCGCGGACGACATCGACAACTGGCTGAGCCGCGTCGAGGAGTTCACCGACAACCAGGTCGCGGCGTTCGACTTTCCGCTGCGCTACAAGCTGAAGGACGTGTGCGACACGCCGAACTACGACCTGCGCAACCTGACCGACGGCGGATCGGTGGTGATGAAGCGGCCGCGCCATGCGGCGACCTTCGTGGACAACCACGACATGGGCACGAACGCCATCGTCAACGACAAGCTGATGGCCTACTCGTTCATCATGGTGCATGAGGGCTATCCGTGCGTCTTCTGGTACGACTACTACAACAACGGGCTGGCGCGGACGGGGACGCCGAACGGCATCGACGCGCTGATCGAGGCGCACCACAAGCACGCTGGCGGCGATTCGCAGATTCTGCACGCCGATCCCGACCTGTACATCATGCAGCGCGTGGGCTGGAAGGACGAGAGCGCCGACCAGCCGGGGCTGATCTATGTGCTGAACAATCTGGGCGACAAGTGGAGTGGCACCTCGGTGAAGACCAAGTGGGCGAACCAGAGGTTCGTTCCGATTGCGTGGGACGGGCACGACGAGGCATGGCCGGACACGCGCACCACCGATGGCGAGGGCAACGCCGAGTTCCCTGCCCCGCCGCGCGGCTACGCCATCTACGTGCCGGCGTAGAGCGCGCAATTCCTGCGGATTCCATAGCCACTCTTGCTGTATTCTTGGAGCGTTGCGGAGGGAGCGTGAGAGCCTCTGCGTTCCGAGGTCCTCCGATTGCGCAAGGCTGTTCCCGTCCCGCTGAAGGCTGTACTGGTCGCTATCTTTGTTGCGCTCGTATGTCTCTTGGGATGGGGCGCGCCGGGTTGGGGCCAGGCGGTTGACGGCGCCGGCGGAGTGGGCGGGGTGCAGAGCTACGGTTTCTCGACCAGCTACAGTAATACGTCGAGCCACATTCTGATCGGCGAGGCCAACCAGCGGCGCATCTGGACCCTGGGCGCGGAGTACACCCACCTGCTGCACCAGGGTGCGCACTACCGCCTCGACTACGAGGGGTCGCTGATGCCACTGTTCGAGGAGACCGACCCGACGGTGACCGGCACGATCTTCACCTACGCTGGACAGGACTACATCACGTCGCAGACGCCTGTGCGCGTGGTCTCCGTGACCCATGAGCAAGTGGGCAGCGTGCCCACCGGCGGGGGTCTGGGCACTCCTCTGTACGCGCTCTTCGGACGGCAGGACACCTACGCCGCAGGCTTCTCTCCGCTGGGCGTCCGGATCAGCGCGCTGCCGCGGTGGCGCGTTCAGCCTAGCTTCGCCATCGATATGGGCTTCGTCGTCTCGGCGCGCGATATTCCGGTGGATGACGCGACCCAGTTCAACTACATGTTCTCGCTCGGGCCCGGCGTGCAGTTCTTCACCAGTCCGCAGGCGTCTTTTCGCGTGGAGTACATCTATCGCCACGTCTCGAACGCGCATCAGGGATACGAGAACCCCGGCATCGACCAGGGCGTCGTCCGCCTGACCGTGAGCCACCGCTGGTAAAGGAAACGCTGGCCAGTCTGAGTGCGTGGCCGTGCGCGATGCACGGCAAAGTGCGGAACGGGAATGCTAATCTAGAGCTATGAAATTCGGTGTTCTGGTGTTTCCCGGTTCCAACTGCGATCAAGATACGCACCACGCACTGGGCGCGGTGATGGGCGCTCCGGTGACGTATCTGTGGCACGCGTCGCACGACCTGGAGGGCTGCGACGCAATCCTCGTCCCCGGCGGATTTGCCTACGGCGACTACCTGAGGACCGGGGCGATCGCGCGCTTTTCGCCGATCATGCAGAGCGTGCGGCGGTTTGCCGACGCGGGCGGACTGGTGATGGGCATATGCAACGGATTCCAGATTCTGTGCGAGGCGGGACTGCTGCCCGGCGCGCTGATGCGCAACGCAGGCCAGCATTACGTATGCCGCCACCTGCATCTGCGGGTGGAGACGACGAACTCGGCGTTCACCGATGGCCTTACGCGCAGGCAGGTGCTACAGATGCCCATCGGGCACATGGAGGGCAACTACTTCTGCGACGCAGAGACGCTGGCTGCGCTGAAGCGCGACGACCGCATTGCCTTCCGCTATGCCACGCCAACGGGCGAGTTGACCGCGGAGGCGAACCCCAACGGGTCGCTGGAGAACATCGCGGGCATCCTCGGCGCGGGACGCAACGTGCTGGGCATGATGCCGCACCCGGACCGCTCGAGCGAGGCGCTGCTGGGCTCGGCCGACGGGCTGCTGCTCTTCCAGTCGATGGCGCGCAGCCTGGCCACGGCGTAAGGCGGTCAGCGAAAATGATTGATATTCGCGGTGTTCAAAAGGCCCGGGGCTAAAGCCCTCTGAATCTATTGGCATTATTCGTGGGGCTAAAGCCCCACGCTCCCTCCGAAGAGCAGGGGGCGCGGTTTCTCCACAGTACATTGAACCGAAACGGGCGGCGCACGCGCGGCGATGATACTCTTGCGGGTGCAATGGTAGACATTCATCATCATCTTCTGCACGGGCTGGACGACGGGGCCGACAGCCTGGAGACCTCGGTCGAGATGGCGCGGCTGGCGGCAGCCGAGGGCATTACGCATGTCGTATGCACTCCGCACGCAAATAGCTACCACGACTTCGATCCGGGCATAAACGCTGCCAGAATTGACGAGTTGCGCGCGCGACTGGCCGACGAGAATATCCCGCTAACGCTGGGCCTTGGATGCGACTTCCACATGTCGTTCGACAACGTGAAGCGGGCGCTGGCGGATCCGGCGCGGTTCAGCATCAACGGGCTGGGCTACTTGCTGGTGGAGGTCCCGGACTACGGGCTTCCGCCGGGGCTGACCGAGACCTTCTACCAACTGCAACTGGCCGGGCTGACGCCGATCCTGACCCATCCGGAGCGCAACGCCACGCTGCAACACGAACCCGAGCGGCTGGTCGAGTGGCTGCGCGCGGGCATGCTGATCCAGGTGACGGCGGACTCGCTGACCGGGCACAAAGGCAAGCTCGCACAGCAGATTGCGTTCGAGCTGCTGGAGAAACGCTGGGTGCATTTCCTGGCCACGGACGCGCACAACATCACCACTCGCCCGCCACGCATGCGCGAAGCTTGCGATCTGGTGGCAAAGAAATATGGCGCGGACTACGCACGCAGTTTGTGCGTTACGAATCCGATGGCGGTGTTTGAGGGCCATGAGTTCGAGGTGGAAGAGGAGCCGCGCGGGCTGGAGGAAGAAGTGAAGATTCCCAACTGGTGGCAGCGCATGGCCGAGCGGCTGAAGCGGCGCTAAAGGCCGAGGCCGCCATCGACGGCGAGCAGTTGGCCGGTGATGAAGTGAGGGCAGGTGGCGAAGAAGAGGACCGCGGCGGCGACGTCCTCGGGGGTGCCGTTGCGGCGCATCGGGGTCTTCGCGGCGAAGTGCGCGTAGGTGGGAATGACTTCGCCCTGCGCAATCATTCCCGGCACAACGCAGTTGACGCTGACCTCGGGCGCCCAGGCCTTGGCCATGGTCTGCGAGAGCATGTGCAAGGCGGCCTTGGAGGCACAGTAGTGGGCGTGCGTGGCCCAGGGGTGCGAGCCGCCGAGCGAGCCGATGTTGACGATCCGTCCACTGGTGGCGCGCAGATGCGGATACGCGGCCTGTGCCATGAGAAACGGCGCACGTGTGTTGGTGGCAAACATCCGGTCCCACTGCTCGGGGGTGATCTCTTCCAGCGCGGCAGCCTCGAAGAGGCCGGCGTTGTTGACCAGGATGTCTAGCTGGCCGAACTCATCGGCCACGGCGGCGACGGACTGGCGGATGCTCTCGGGGTCAGTGAGGTCGGTGCGGACGGCGAAGGCATCGACGTCGAAGCTGGTCAGTTCGCGGACGGTCTGTTCGGCTTCGGGTTGCGAGTCGCGATAGGTGATGGCGACGTTGGCGCCGGCGGCCGCAAGCTGGAGCGCGATGGCGCGGCCGATGCGCCTGGCCCCGCCGGTAACCAGGGCGGTGCTTCCCGCCAACGGGGTGGATGCGTCGCGAAGTTCCGATTCCGTAGCTTCAGTATCAGGCATCGCGCAACCTTCAGGGAAGGTCTGAACAGATGTTCGAGATTCCCTCAGGGGCTAAAGCCCCACTTCAACTGCGGCACTTATGGCGGGACTGAAGTCCCGCCCCTTCAAAACTGATGCTGAAGCCCATCCCCTTCGATACAGGGGTTGATTCAGAGCATCTCTACGGCTGCGGCGTGGTGGCGGAGGGGGCGGACGCGGGGGTTGTGCCGGGCGTCGCGGAGGTCCCCGGCGCGGTGGATGAGGGCACGGAGGGGGGTGCGGGCGTGGCCGGCTTGGTCTTTGGAGTGGGGCGGACCGGGTCCTGCACACCGGGCTTCAGATCGGATGGCTTGCCGCTGTTATCGATGTAGGCGGAGACCTGCGCCCTGGGCCGCTGCATATTGATGAGAATCTGGCGGCTGGCCTCTTTGACGACGTAGTCCTCGGCGAAGGTGGCGAAGCCGTCGGCGATGACCTGGATGGTCACCTTGCTGCCGGTGGGGATAACGTCGATCACGGCCTTGCCGTCGGGGTCGGTCTTGAGCTCCAGATTGCCCTCGTCGCGGCCATCCTTGGTGGGGTGAAAGACGACGGCGGCGTTCATGATGGGCTTCTTGTTGAAGCTCTTGAGCACGGTGACCTCGATGCGCGAGGTGTCGGGCGGCGCCTTGTACTTGCGGCCATGCTTCTCCGGCGCGGCGGTGTCGTCCTGGGCGCGGGCGTGCAAGGGCGCGAGCGAGACGAGGAGCGCGAAGAGGCAGAGGGCCATGGCGGAGGAGCAAAGGAGAAAGGCGCGGCCAGAGTGGGTGCGGAGTGGGTTGCGCAGCAGCATCCGCCAATTTTACGCCATTGATGAACGGCTTGGGATGCAATCGCAGATGGGGGATTGGGGGTGCAACTCCTCTGCAATCAGTCCCGCAAAAATATGAGCGGGCTCCACTCAGATTTCACCCGGAACGGCTTGACAGGCAGGGCGAGGTGGCCTATTGTTAGCAATCGAGGGGTCTGAGTGCTAACGAGCGCTATGGGCCGCTCGAACCCGGAACGGATGCCTGGCGGATGTACCGAGGCTCCCGCTGTCCGGGGTGGTTTCTGCATCCAACCGTTTTGCAATCAAATTATTTTGCAACTAGGAGAGATTCGCAATGGCAAAAACAAAGTTTACCCCGCTGCACGACCGGATTCTGGTTCGTCGTATAGAAGAGGGCGAGAGCGTACGCGGCGGCATCATTATCCCCGACAGCGCAAAAGAGAAGCCGCAGCAGGGCGAGGTGATCGCCGTGGGCAAGGGCAAGTCGAACGATGAGGGCAAGGTCTTTCCGCTGGACGTGAAGGCGGGCGACACGATTCTGTTCGGCAAGTACTCGGGCACCGAGATCAAGCTGGACGGCGAAGAGTTCCTCATCATGCGCGAAGAGGAAGTTCTGGGCATCGTCAAGAAATAATTGGGCGACGAGTGGTGTTCCCCGCGAAGGAAAACAAGCAAAAGCTAAATGCGGGGATCCTTCACTTCGTTCAGGATGACAACTCTGAAACTATTCGGGATGACAACTCTGAAATTATTCAGGATGACAACTAACATTTGACCGGACAATAAGCCGGGTACAGGAGCAGCACAATGGCAAAACAGATTCTGCATGGAGAAGACTCGCGTCAGGCAATTCTGCGCGGGGTGAACATTCTGGCCGATGCGGTGAAGGTCACGCTCGGCCCCAAGGGACGCAACGTGGTCATCGAGAAGAAGTTCGGATCGCCGACGATCACCAAGGATGGCGTGACGGTGGCCAAGGAGATCGAGCTGGCCAACGCGACCGAAAACGTGGGCGCGCAACTGGTGAAGGAAGTGGCGTCGAAGACCTCGGACATCGCGGGCGATGGCACCACGACGGCGACCGTGCTGGCGCAGGCCATCTATCGCGAGGGCGTCAAGACTGTTGCGGCCGGTGCAAACCCGATGGCGCTGAAGCGCGGCATCGACAAGGCTGTTGAGGCCATCATCGGCAAGCGCGACGAGAATGGCGTGGCCGTTGGCGGCGCGTTGAGCAAGCTGTCGAAGCCGGTAACGGGCGACATGATCGCGCAGGTTGGCACGATTTCGGCCAACAGCGACGCGCAGATCGGCGTCATCATCGCCGAGGCGATGAAGAAGGTCGGCAAGGACGGCGTCATCACGGTGGAAGAGTCGCGCACCATGGAGACGCAGCTTGAGGTGGTCGAGGGAATGCAGTTCGACCGCGGCTATCTGAGCCCCTACTTTGTGACCGATGCAGAGCGCATGGAAGCGGCACTGGAAGATCCCTACATCCTCATCTTCGAGAAAAAGATCTCTTCGATGAAGGACCTGCTGCCGCTGCTGGAAGCCATTGCGCGCACCGCGAAGCCGCTGGTCATCATCGCCGAGGACGTGGACGGCGAGGCGCTGGCGACGCTGGTGGTCAACAAGCTGCGTGGCACGCTGAACGTGGCGGCCGTCAAGGCCCCCGGCTTCGGCGACCGTCGCAAGGCCATGTTGCAGGACATCGCAATCCTGACCGGCGGCAAGGCGATCACGGAAGACCTCGGCATCAAACTCGAGGGCGTCAAGATCGAAGACCTGGGCACCGCCAAGCGGGTGACGATCGACAAGGACAACACCACGATCATCGACGGCGGCGGCAAGGCCGGCGAGGTTGAGGGACGCGTGAAGGAGATTCGCGCGCAGGTGGAGAAGACCACCTCGGACTACGACCGCGAGAAGCTGCAAGAGCGGCTGGCCAAGCTGGTCGGCGGCGTCGCCGTCATCAAGGTCGGCGCGGCAACCGAGACCGAGATGAAGGAGAAGAAGGCCCGCGTCGAGGATGCAATGCATGCAACGCGCGCGGCAGTCGAGGAGGGCATCGTCCCCGGAGGCGGCGTGGCTCTGGTGCGTTGCGCAGCGGCTGTGGACACGCTCATCAAGACGCTGGAGGGCGACGATAAGATCGGGGCAACGATCATTCGCCGCGCCATCGAGGAGCCGCTTCGGCTGATCGTCTCGAACGCCGGCGAAGAGGGCGCAGTGGTAATCGGCAAGATCCGCGACTCCAAGGACGCGAACTTCGGCTACAACGCGAGCACGGACGTGTACGAGGACCTGGTGAAGGCTGGCGTCATCGACCCAACCAAGGTGACGCGCACGGCACTGCAGAACGCGGCGTCGATTGCCGGGCTTCTGCTGACCACCGAGGCCATGATCTCCGAGATCCCGGAGAAGAAGGAAGCACCGGCCCCTGGCGGACACGGCGGCGGCATGGAAGGCATGTACTAGGCCACTGCATCAAACCTTAAACAGGAAAGGCCCCCGGATTTCGATCCGGGGGCCTTTTTCTATTTCGCCTTGGGGGCGTCATGGATGTGGAAGCGCGATTTGAACTGTAGGACCAGCCTATAGGCCACGATGGGCCACGGGAGGTCCTCCGCTCCGGTGAAGTTCTCCGCCCAGACAAGATCGCCACGCCCCGGGCCCGACCTGTGCGCGAATACATGCAAGGCGGCGATCTGCGTATCGCCCGTGCTGTATCTGACGCCCTGAGGATCGACCGGCACCATGAGGAAGGTGAGGTCCGCGGGTTCTCCAAAGGCGGGTGCGGTTAATCCCAGTGCCTCAATCAACTTTTTAAGCTGGGTCTGCCCGGCGGGATCGACCGGGCCGGTCTGGATTGCAGCGGTCTTCGCCTGCGCGAGGGTCTGCTGGAAGCTCGCGGTATTGCAGGTGTAGGTAGTGCTCTCGAGCTTGCATACGGACGCGATGCGGGTAGTCTGCGTGGAGGGCTGACCCGGCATGGCGAGAGTGGAGAGCAAGATGCAAGCGACACCTAACGAATTTCGAAAAGTACGGGCCGTCACAACCATGAGCGGAATTCTACGCCCTCTCAACTTCGGTGACCTCGCATTCACTCCACGTTGCCGGGACGGACATTCTCCGGGGCGCGGAGCTTGGTTTTGGCGGCGGTGAATTTGACGCGGACCAGGTCGTGCGCGGGATTGTTGCCGAGGGGGGCGTTGAAGGTGGCGATGTAGGTCTCTGCGAGGGCGCTCTGGAACTTGCCGAGAAACGGCGCGGTGGAGACAGGGTTTCCTACCCCCTCCCATAGGTTGATTCCGCCCGTTCCCTGTGTGATCTGGTTGAGGTAGTCCTGGCCGCTGTTGTTGACCGATCCGCCTTCCATGCCCGCGTCGCCGAAGTAGATGGCGTAGACGGCGACCCCGGCGCGCTGGGCGTCCGCGATGGCGTTGTCAACGTAGGGGCTGCCCTGGTTCATCACGCTGGTGCTGCCGTTATAGGGATCGACGCCGTTGGTGAGCATGAGGATGAAGCGCGCCTTAGCTCGCAAGGATGGGCCGGGAGAGCTGCTGGAGGAGGATGGGCCAGAGCTAGGCCAGTTCTTGACGAAGTCCGATAGGCAGATGTAGGGGCTTGCGCTCATGCCGGCCAGTCCAGCCGGCAGATGGAGCGTGGAGGCGGCGAGCGCGTGGTCCGCGGTGAAGCCCTGGTCCGCGACGACGTGGCCGTACTGCATGTAACCGACCAGGACCTCGACGCCGGGGGCGAGGGTCCGCACAAAGGAGCGCAGGCTGTCCAACTCACGGCCGACGCTCTCGCGCAGGCCGTCGTCGATGAGAAGCGCGACCTGGGCGTTGGCTGGGGCCACCGGCGACCACGCAGTAAGCGGCTGCTTGCGGTCGTTGACCGCAACCGTCAGGGCGGAGGCGCTGGCCGGAGGCGTGGATTTGGCATCGACATTGACCAGCGCCTGCGTCGGCACAGGGCCTTCCTGCTGGGCGTGTGCGGCGAGGGAGAGCGCTAGGGCGAAGGCTAGGAGGAGGGTGGAGATCAAAGGTCTCTTCATAGCCCTATTAGACGCCAGCGCGGCCCGGCCGTTGCCTCTCTCAACGAATCGGGCCACAGCCCACGTTGAACCGCACCCCGCCTCGGGCACTAATCCCCGCCGATGCGTACCTTCAGTCCGGCGCGCACGGTAAAGGGCAGGCCGGGATAGCCGATGGGGCCGATGTGCTGCTGGCCGAGGAGATTGTCCAACTCGGTGAAGGCAGTGACGCGTCGATTGGCGGCGTAGGTGAGGTTGGCGTCCAGCTTGGCGTAGCCGAAGTCGAGATCGCGGTTGGGCAGGACGAGGGTATTGCCGCCGGCGATGTCGAAGCCATCCAGGAAGGTGGAGTCGTCGGAGCGGCTGGCCAGTGCGCCCTTGAATGCCGCGCCCAGCCTGTTGCCCGTGTATTGCACACTGAAGAATCCGGTGTGCGGCGGACGGCGGAAGGGACGCGCGCCGATCAATGGGCCTTCCGCACCGATGGCGATTCCGGGAAGGTTGGGATTGTTGTTGTATTGACCGTTGTAGTACGCGTCGCTGGAGAACGACTGGGTAACGACGGCGTCGAGGTAGGTGTAGCCGCCGCGCACGAAGAGACGGACGAACGGGCGGTATTGCAACTCGGTCTCGAAGCCCTGCGCGCGGAAGGCGAGCGAGTTGAGGTACGGCTGGTAGAGATATTGCGCGACGTTGGCCGGAATGTTGAAGAACTGCTCCAGCGCGCCGGAGTCAACTCCCTCGACCTGATGGTTGTATGAGTTGTGGTAGTAGCCGAGCTTGAGGATGAGCTTCTCGCCGCGGATGTTCTGGTCAACGCCGAGGTCGTAGGTGCGGGAGTCCTGCGGGCCGATCGGCGTGACGTGGTACTTTGCGATGGCAGCAGTCAAGCCATCCGCCTGTAGATCGGAGTAGAGGCTGGCGAACTGCACGGCGAGCGAAGGCTCCTGCACGCCGGTGGCGACGTTGGCGCGCAGCAGCGTGCCGTGGAACCACTTCAAGCCGGGACGAACAACATCGTAGGAGAGGCCGAGACGCGGCGCTCCGGTGATGCCGTAGAGGTGGTTCTTCTCGATGCCGCCACCCGCCGAGTAGAAGAAGCGGCTCTTGATCTCGCCCTGCAGTTGCAGCGTGTACTCGAAGTTGGTGCGCTGGATGGTCCTGTCTTCCGCGTACGGAGGGGGCTCGACGTAGCTTCCTCGTTCGTTCTCGTAGTGGAAGCCGAAGAGCACGGTGAGGTAATGGCTAAAGCTATAGTCCGACTGATAGTAAAGCTCGTCGCGGTTGGAGTCCTGATTGTAGCTTGGGACGAAGAACTCGGTCCGTCCCGTTGCAGTGTACCCATTGGCTCCGCGAATAGTGACGACGTTGCCGAAGTACTCGGTAAAGCAGTCTGAACCCGATTGGCTACAGGGAACACTTCCATAGTTGAATGTGATCGGCGTGCCGACGATGCCGAAGGGTGTCTCTTGTTCCCGCTTGCGACCGATGCCGTAACGGACGAGGTTGTGCCATCCGTCCTCCAGGCGATTCTCCAGCGTGAGGCCGGAGTAGAGGTCCTGGTCGCCCTCCTTGCCGTTGGCGGAGATGCCATAGAAGTCGTGCGCTCCAGGAAGCCCCGTCGCCGAATCCGCGTTGCGGATGGTGAACCGCGCCTGCGTGTTAGCCGTGAGCGCGTAGCCGAGGTTGGCCACCGAAGTGGCCGAGTGGACCTCGTCGAGTGGAAGCGCGTTCCCTGTCTGGAAGCGCGAGAACGCCGTGAAGTAGTCCAGCTTCTGGCGCGCGCCGCTGAGCGCGATCTCGCTGCGATAGCTATGGAAGTTTCCCGCGTCGCCGGAGTAGTCGATCTGCGGCTTGGTAGCCGAGCCGCGCGGCGTCTCGAAGTTCAGCACGGATGCTCCGGCGTCGGTTCCGTAGAGCGCGGAGTTGGTGCCGCGATAGAGTTCGATGCCGGCCAGTCCGGTGGAGGAGACGGTGCCGAAGTCGAAGGAGCCACCCACGTCGCCGGCGGAGATGCCGTCGATGAGCACCTGGTTGGCCGTGGAGTTGCCGCCGCGCACAAAGAGCGAGGTGACACCGCCCGCCTGGCCGGTCTGGACCACGGCGACGCCGGGAGACTGGCGCAGCGCGTCGACCACGCCGATGGATGTGGCAAGGTCGCTGTCGGGAACCAGCGTTACGGCCGCGCTGGACTGCTCGAGCGGCGTGGGCAGGCCGGTGGCCGTGACTGTGACCTGCTGTTGCACCGAACTGGTCTCCAGTACGACGTTCTCGGTGATCTGGTCGGTCGCGCCGCCGTAGAAATTCTGGCCGATGCCGGGATAGAAGGCCGGAGCGGAGGTGAGCAAAACGAAGCGGCCAGCCAGGGTGGAGCGGATCTCGAAGGCGCCGTCCGCGCCGGCGATTCCGATGGCAACCGGTCGCGGTCCCTGAATGAGCTGGATGCGCGCACCTGAAACGGGGCGGCCGAGCGCGTCGGTGACCACGCCATGCACCACCACCGCATGCGCTGGCGTGGCGGAGATCAGAAGCGTAGCAAAGATGAGAGAGAGTTGCGCGAAACGGACCAAAAACAACTGTGCGGGCGAAAGGAAGGCGGCGAGCGCGGAAGACACTCGCAAGACGAGACGGGCCGGGAATCGACCAGAGACTGAGGACATGTGGAAACTCCTACGCTCCCCCCCGGGAGCGCGGTTGGATGTACGCGGCGAAACCGGTCTCCTGACTTACGCGGGCTAATGCGGGCCAAAGACTGAACACTTCCCTTCCCGTCGCCTGGCGGCTTCAGTGGGAGGTGTCTGGCTGGCATTCACGCTTCACTCCGAATGGGCTGGAGAAGGCGTGCGCGATCACAGTTGCGGGGCAGTGGCGGAGTTTCACCGCGCTTCCCGAACATTCCGTTGCGGGCAAGGGTTGAGGGTGGCGCGAAAGGCCAAGGTGCAAGGCCAGCCGCAGGAGATGGGCGTGACTCAAGTTGTAAGCGATCGCGCAGTCGATGTCAAAAAAAACGCAGCGGCGCGGCAACGAGTTCTAACATTGGTTGTTGAGACGACGGACCGGACTTCCATGCCAACGCCTATCGCCTTCAGTTAGAATGACCCATCCTCGATGCATCCAAGGAGGCCAGGTTGAGCAACATGGCACTTTTTGAGGAGCGGCAGGTCCGCCGACTCTTCCACAATGACGAGTGGTGGTTCGTCCTCGTCGACATCGTCTCCGCACTCACCGATTCGGCGAATCCATCCGACTACCTGAAGAAGCTGCGCCGCCGCGACTCCTCCTTGGCGGACGCATTCGCAGGGGGGGGACAATTTGTCCCCCCCCTTTCCCTCGCCTTCAAAACGGCTGGAGGCCCTCAGAAACTTCAGTGCTGGAACGTCCCCGGTATCCTGCGGCTTATCCAATCCATCCCCTCCCCACGGGCTGAGCCCTTCAAGCGATGGCTTGCCAAGGTTGGCCATGAACGGCTTCAGGAGATCACCGACCCGGCCATGGCTCTGGATCGCGCGCGCGAGGGCTGGAGCAAGCTCGGTCGCAGCGAAAAGTGGATCACCCAGCGCATGACCGGCCAGGAGACGCGCAACAAGCTGACCGATTACTGGTCCGCCAACGAGGTCAAGCGCGGCGAGGAGTTCGCCATCCTCACCAACCTCATCCATCAGGAGTGGTCCGGCGTCTCCGTCAAAGCGCACAAAGAGTTCAAGAACCTCAAGACGTAAAACCTGCGCGACCACATGACCGAAGCCGAACTCATCTTCACTGCTCTGGCCGAACTCTCCACGCGACAGGTGGCAGAGACAATCGCCGCGAAGGGCCTGCCCGAGAACCAGAAAGCCGCCCGCACCGGAGGCGGAATCGCAAAACGAGCCCGGCTCGAACTGGAAAAGACTACCGGGAAAAAAGTAGTCTCCAGAGAAAATTATCTCCCCCCGTCAAGGGCGAAGAAGCTCCTCAACCCGTGAGCAAAAGGTCTGAGACTTTGGGTCTGTCAGCGGCAGAATTTCCCGGCGCCGATGCCGCTCGACACGGTTTGTGGCGCCGGTGGCTTCGCCTAGGCGGGCTCGTCCATCTTGTGCAGGTCTTTGCCGGGCTTGAAACGGACGGCCTTGCCTGGGGCGATGCTGACCTCGGCCCCGGTGCGCGGGTTGCGCCCGATGCCGGTCTTGCGGGGCTTGACGGTGAAGACTCCGAAGCCACGCAGCTCAATGCGGTCGCCCGCAATCAGCGCTTGTTTCATGCTGCCGAAGATGGCATCGACCGCGCGCTCCGCCTTCGTTCTGGGAAGTCCGGTTCGCTCGACGACCCTCTGGATCAGGTCTTGTTTAATCAACTTAGGCCGCCTCTCTCACGCTAAATGCAGACAGGGGGCAATTAAGGACTACCCTGCGCTGCTAAGTGTGATGGTAGGAACTAAGCCCAGGATTGTCAACGCGCGATTGCTGCCGTAAGATTTGGCTATCCGAAACCAAGCGGACCCAACTCCCTGCCCGGGCACCGTCAACGCGCCTCGGAAGCAGACCGGAGAGGACCGCCAAGAGGCAAAGACAACAGAGATGGCCATCAAGAGCGACCGCTGGATTCGCCAGCAGGCAACCGAACACCAGATGATCGTGCCCTTCAGCGAGAAACAGGTCAGCGCGGGCGTGATCAGCTATGGACTGTCGTCGTACGGGTACGACCTGCGCGTCAGCGACGAGTTCAAAATCTTCACCAACGTGAACTCGGCGATCATCGACCCCAAGGCCTTCGACGAGCGGTCGTTTGTCAGCGTGCAGGCGGCCAGCGTCATCATTCCGCCCAACTCGTTCGCTCTGGCGCGGTCGATCGAGTACTTCAGGATTCCGCGCGACGTGCTGACGATCTGCGTGGGCAAGTCCACCTACGCGCGCTGCGGGATCATCGTCAACGTCACCCCGTTCGAGCCGGAGTGGGAGGGATTTGTGACGCTGGAGATCTCCAACACCACGCCCCTGCCCGCGCGCATCTACGCCAACGAAGGCCTGTGCCAGATCCTCTTCTTCCAGTGCGATTCCGACGACGTGTGCGAGACCAGCTACGCGGACCGCAAGGGGAAGTACCAGAAGCAGCAAGGCATTGTGCTGCCCAAGTTGTAGCTCAACCTGCCCCGGCAGGTTCAAAATAAGGATGATGTAAGCTGTCACACGACAGAACGAACCGCGTCGCAGGCCAACAGAGCAACCGGGCCAGGCAGGAATTGAGGCTTGAGGTCTATGGAGGAAACTGCATCGGCGCGCGTGGACCGGATTGGCGTGGTCGCCACCGACACGCTGCGTGTGCTCGGTCTGCAGTCCATCCTGCCGCAGTTTGAGGTCATCCACCTGACGGCGCCCGGTGCGCTGGACGATGTCAACCTGTCGCTGGTGCTGATCGACGCCGAATGCACCAGCCACCTCTTTGAGCTGATCGCTACCTTCCACCACATCCGCCCCCAGTTGAAGCTGATCGTGCTGGGCACCGAGACCAGCCCGGAGTACATCCAGCGGATTATCGGGGCCGGGGCCAAGGGATACCTGACACTGACGGCCAGGGAGACCGAGCTTGCGATGGCCATCGATATGGTGCGCGACGGCTCGGTGTGGGCCCCGCGCAAGGTGCTCTCGCAACTGCTGGACCGGCAGCCCGGCTTCACCAGTTCCGCGAGCGCGCCGCCCAAGTTCACGCCACGGGAACTCCAGGTGCTCGACCTGCTGCGCAGTGGACGGTCCAACCGCGAGATCGGCCTGGTGCTGGAGATCGACGAAGGCACGGTGAAGGCGCATATCGGCCGCCTGCTGCGCAAGGTGGGCGTGAACAACCGGATCGCGCTGACCATCCATCCCTTCACCCAGATCGAATAGCGCGTCCCGCTGAAGATGGGATGCAGCCCCAGTTTGCACGCGGAGATCCAAATTGCCCGAATTTACTGGGGTTTTCCTTTGTTTTTCGGATAAAGCGCCCCCCTCTACCGTTAACTAATCAATACACAAAATGGGTACGTAAGTCTCTAGACCTTCGTACCGTTGTTCAGCCGTCACCAATGGCCCATTATGAAACTGCAACACAGACCTGGGAGAGGGGCTACAAGGATGTGAGCAGCGCAAGCTGCTGGCTCTTGCAGCCCCCCATTTTTTTGCTCTTCCCAGTTCTCTCTTCTCTCTCCGCTCTTCCGGGTCTCTTCCGGGTTTACCGGTCCCATCCCCCATCCGAACGGCCACTCCCAATTTGGAACTGAGATTCCCAATTCGGTTCCGAGATTCGGGTTCCCGCCGTGGAGGGCCTCGCCAGATCTCTGGCACTTTTTTTTCTTCCCGTGCAACTCCCCGCAGTCTCCCCCTCATCGTACGAGTTGATGCAGAATCCGTGGTTGCGGTTTAATCGAGAGCACGGACAACACGAACCAGGCAGATCCATTCAAGAAGCAGACGCAATCAAGAAAGCGAAGGGGTATCGATCTATGAAACGAATCTCCGGAATTCTATGTGGCTTGGCACTCCTCACCACCACCACGCTCGCAGCCGTCGGACAGGACCACGCAAAGCTCACCGAGCGTCTCACCAGCGCGCAGGCCGTCATCAACGAGGTGATGGCGACGCCCGACAAGGGCATCCCGCAGGACATTCTGGCCGGCGCCGCCTGCGTCGTCGTCGTCCCCAGTTACAAGAAGGGCGCGTTCATCATCGGCGGGCAGTACGGACAGGGCGTCGCCACCTGCCGCTCGCCCAATGGCTGGAGCGCTCCGGTCTTCGTCAGGCTTGAGGGCGGCAGCTTTGGATGGCAGATCGGCGGGCAGACCACCGACCTGGTCCTGGTGGCGATGAACCAGCAAGGCCTACAGCACATGCTCAGCAGCAAGTTCAAGCTGGGTGCCGATGCAGCCGCCTCGGCCGGACCGGTGGGACGCAATAGTCAGGCCTCTACGGACGCGTCCATGCGCGCGGAGTTCCTGACCTACTCGCGCAGCCAGGGCCTCTTTGCCGGGCTTGACCTGGATGGCACCGTCCTCTCGCAGAACGCCGATGACACCCGCGCCGAGTACGGGGCCGACGTTCCTTTCGAGGTCGTGCTCAAAGGCAACAAGACGGTCCCGGTGAACGCACGCTCCTTTGTCCGTACCGTTGCCCGCTACTTTGTCGTCTCGAAGGACGCCCAGAAGGACAAGCAATAGCAGGGAACGATTTTCATAAGCGCCATCGCGTCGCAGGGTAGCAGGACGCCGTAACGCAATAGACGAGGGCCGCCAGCCGGAAGCACTCCGCTGGCGGCCTTTCTGCGTCTGGAGTCCAGTGGCCCTTCTGCGTGAAAGCCAGCGCAACCGGGATGTAAGCCTGCGCAATCCATCTGCGTCTGTACATCTCAGTGGCGGCATTTTTACTTCCTGAACCGGAGAAATCACTTCAACCGCTCACCTGTTCCCTGTTCCCTGAACCCTGTTCTCGATAGACTGGAACCTTGACCAGCGAAGCCCAATCCATCCCTGAGCCGGCGAACCGGTCCTCCCTCCGCCAGGCCCTTGAATTCGCGATTGCGTGGCTCTTCATCCACGTCCTGCGCGTTCTGCCGCGCCGCATGGCACGTGCGTTCGGTGTTGCCATTGCCGCCATCGCGTTTGTTTCGCTCAGCCGCCTGCGCCGCGTGGGCCGGCGCAATCTGGAGATGGCCTTTCCCGCGCTGCCCGCCGCCAAACGCGAAGCAATCCTGCGCCAGGAGTATCGCCACCTGGGCTGGCTGCTGGCCGAGTTCTGCCAGATGTCCACCTATACGCAGGAGTATGCCAGCCGCTTCATCCGTTACCAGGGCCTGGAGCATTATCTGGGGGCGCGCGACCGCGGCAAAGGCGTATTCGTGCTTACCGGCCACCTGGGCGCGTGGGAGCTGTCGAGCTTCTACCACTCGCTGGCGGGCTACCCGATGGGGATGGTCATCCGCCGCCTGGACAATGTGCTGGTAGACCGTCTGGTCAACCGCATCCGCTGCCAGCACGGCAACCGCGTGCTGCACAAGAACGACTTCGCGCGCGGGTTGATTGGGGCGATGCGCGCGGGCGAGACGGTGGGAATCCTGATGGACACCAACATGACGCCGCCGCAGGGCCTCTTTGTGCCCTTCTTTGGCGTGGAGGCATGCACGGCCTCCGGCATGGCGCGGGTCGCGCTCAAGACCGGCGCGGCGGTGCTGCCCGGCTTCCTGCTGTGGGAGGAGTCGGAGCGCCAGTACGTGCTTCGCTTCGGTCCCGAGCTATCGCTGGCGGCGACCGGCGACTCGGAGGCCGACGCAGCCAGCAACACCGCGCTGTTCACCGCCGTCATCGAAGAGACGATCCGCCAGTACCCATCGCAGTGGCTGTGGATGCACCGCCGCTGGAAGACGCGGCCGCCGGGTGAGCCGCCGCTCTACTGACCCGGCCCAGCCTGCGGCGCCGCGCATCGACCCATTGGGCTGAAATCGCCGTGGTGAAGACGTTGCCCTGCCCGCGGCTGGAGCGTATTCGGGACAGGTTTCCGCCTGGGGCAATTCCTTCGAGGGCGCGCGACGGCATAAAATCAAATTAAGCACCTTAAATCAACTTAAGCACCTTACGGAGCGAGGGCGTTTGCCGCGAATGGGGATTGCCATGAGGAGTTTCGAAGAGATCACGAAGGGCAAGCCCGTCATGTTCTACGAGTACATTGCCAAGTGCCTGACGGGCGTGACCATCGGATACCTGTTGATGCAGGCATTTCCCCGGCAGAATGGCCAGTATTACTGGCTGCTGATCTCCATCCTGCTCTCCATCACGCACGACAACAACAGCAAGGTGGCACTTGACCGGATGCGGGGCAACATCGTCGGCTCGCTGGTGGGGCTATGCATGTATCTGCTGCACAGTCCGCCAAACCTGCTGACGGTCTGCCTCGGCGTGGTGGCGACGATCCTGCTCTGTTTCAGTCTGGACCTGATCGGGGTCTGCCGCACCGCGCTGGTCGGATTCATCATTGTGATGATCTACGAGGAGACGCACAGCAGTTGGACGGGAGCGATCTACCGGATGGTGGGCGTGGTTCTGGGCTGCCTTATCGGACTCGGCATCAACTACATCTTTCGCAAGATCACCGCGCCGCTGTTTAAAACGGCAGAACCCATCCAGGACAAAGCCGTCCCAATCGAAGAGGAAGAAGAAGAAGACACAGCCGATAATGCCGGAGAGTAGCGGGCCCGGCTGCGGTTGCAATTGACGGTAGCAGCTCTCGGAGGTAATACTCGAATTTCTGGAGGCCCCATGAGCGAGCTGACCACTACCGTAGACGCAATCCTGAGGAAGAAGACGGGCGGGATCCTGTCGATCGCGCCGGACGACTCCGTGTATCGCGCCATCGAGATCATGGCGGAGAAGGGCGTGGGCGCGCTGCTGGTGATGGAGGGCGCGCTGCTGGTGGGCATCGTCAGCGAGCGCGATTACGCGCGCAAGGTGGTGCTGAAGGGCCACACGTCGAAACAGATGAAGGTTGCCGAGATCATGAGCAGCCCGGTCATCTCCGTCTCGCGCAAGCATACCGTGGGCGATTGCTTGCGCATCATCACGGACAGCCATATCCGCCACCTGCCGGTGACGGAAGAGGGCGCCGTGGTGGGCGTGCTCTCCATCGGCGACCTGGTGAACTTCGTCATCACGGAGCAGCAGGAGACGATCCGCCACCTCAAGGCCTATATCTCGGGATAGCGAACGAAGCCGATTCGCAGGATGCCCCGTCCTTCGCGTTCTTTGCGAAATGGGTGGGATGCGACTTGCCGGAATGGCTATGGCGTGTCGTCGGCGGAGTCGTTCTCTTCGATGAGCGAGGCTGCGCCGACGACGTCGAAGGTCATGGCGTCGCCCCCGGTAGGCTGGAGGGTGACGCGCATGGGCGAGCGCTGCCACACGGCGGGCTTGCAGACAGGCGTGGCGTGCGTGGGCTGGGGCCACTTGCCGATCTGCTTCTGGACAACGGCGCGACGCGCTCCAAGCTGCGCGACGATGGCGAAGAGACCTCCCTTGGCGGTGTCGGCGGTGCCACAGTAGGCCGCGTAGTCGCGGAACCAGACCGCGTCGGAGACCTCGGCGTCGAAGTCCGGAAGGTGCAGCGCACCGATGTGGCCGGTGGTGCGATCGACCAGCAGCCAGGGACCAGGTTGCCAGCTCCAGCGCGGGGCTTCGCCGGGCAGCGCATCGTTCAGGCGCAGCGCGCGGCGGACGGTGAAGCTGCGGTCGGTGACGTCGTGGGCGTCGCCCGTGGTCCACTCCTTCTGGCGGCCGTCGACGGTGAGCGGGCGAATCTTCAGCATGATTGCGTCCGCGGACTTACCGGTTGCGGGCCCGGTTTCGGGCGGAGTGTAGGGGACCCGCCGCACCGCGCCCAGCGCGACGACGTGGACCTTGGCGGGCGCGGCGAAGGCGATGGGTTGCGAGAGGGGCAGGAGGCCCAGTGACAGCAAAGCGAGCGGCATTAGACCGAGCGTCCAACCCGGCAGATGCACAGGAGCGGAACGAAATATCTGCATGCGCGGCAGGGTATCGCGGTTGGCGCGTGGAAGCAAGCAGTGTTTTCCGAGCGGCGGCTGCGGCGCGGCGTTTTGCAGAGGCGCGGCGTTTCCGTCGAGCGGGGCGGCGTAGTATCGTTGTGGCAGGACGCTGGCGGGCAACCGCCGGGCGTTGCGGCCGATGTTGGAGCATACAGTACCGGCAAGGCTGGACCACCAACCGCAGCAACCATTTTCAGGTAGTCAGGAAAGGAAACAAACGAACCATGTGGAAACCGAACCAGGCTGGACCGCTCCCACCCTCTACCCCTGAGCCGACGCGTCCGTCGGTGCCGGCGCCAACCATCTACGAGTCCAGCGCCCCAAGAGCGGCAGCAGCGATCGCCGCCAGCCCGGTTGCGCCAAGCGGCGAACAGGCCACCATCGGCAAGTCGCTCTTCGTCAAGGGCGAGGTCTCCGGTTCGGAGTCGCTCTACATCGACGGCAAGGTGGAAGGAACCATCAACCTGCCCGGCAACCGCGTCACCGTGGGCCGCAATGGACAGGTGGCGGCCAACATCATGGCGCGCGAGGTGGTGGTGCTGGGCAAGGTGCGCGGCAACATCACTGCCAGCGACCGCGTGGACATCCGCAGCGAAGGCTCGCTGACCGGAGATGTGGCCGCCGCGCGCATCTCCATCGAGGACGGCGCGTACTTCAAGGGCGGCATCGACATCCGCAAGCCGGGCGACGGAAAGAACGGCCATGGCACCACCGCAGAGCCCGCCGCAGTCATCCCTGGCGCAAATTTACCCTTGACGTAGAGCGGCGCGCAGAACGTTCACTTGCAGTGAAGACTCCGGTGGCCCTGGCGATTTTGCCGGGGCCGCTTTGCGTTTCGGAGCCACTCTGCACCGGAGGGCAGATCGGAGCCATCGCTCAGATTGGCTCAACCTGGCTCACTGGCTACGGAATCAGCAGAACCTTGCCGGTGGTCTTGCGGGCCTCCAGATCGCGGTGGGCCTGGGCTGCATCGGCCAGTGGGTAGCTGTGTTCGAGGCGCAGCTTGAGGCTGCCGTCGGCGACCCAGCCGAGAACATCGCCCGCGCGACGCGCAAGCTCCTCGCGGGTTGCGGTGTAGTCGTTCAGCGTGGGACGCGTGACGTAGAGCGAGCCGCGCGTGGAGAGCTGGATCAGGTCGAAGGGCGGGACCGCGCCGCTCGATCCGCCGAAGAGAACGAGAATTCCGCGCGGGCGCAGGCAGGCCAGGCTGCCATCGAAGGTGGCCTTGCCGACGGAGTCGTAGACCACGGGAACGCCCGCGCCGCCGGTAAATTCGCGGACCCTTGCGGCAAAATCTTCGCGCGTATAAAGGACCGTCTCGTCGGCCCCGGCTGCACGCGCCAGCGCTGCCTTCTCCTCTGTGGAGACGGTGGCAAAGACACGCGCACCCAGCCGCTTCGCCATCTGGATCAGAAGCAGCCCGACGCCGCCCGCGCCCGCGTGGACCAACACCGCATCGCCATTCTGAATGGCGTAGGTGGAGTGCGCAAGGTAGTGCGCCGTCATCCCCTGAAGCATGGCTGCCGCGGCCTGGCGCGTGGTGATGACGTCAGGAACCGCAATCAGCCGCGCCACCGGAGCAACCGCGAACTGCGCGTAGGTTCCTGGGGCGCCGCACCAGGCAACTCGGTCGCCGACTTTGAACGAGGCCGCATCGGTCGAGTCCGTACCTGGCCCAAGAGCCAGCACGACGCCCGCTGCCTCCTGGCCCGGAATGAACGGCAGCGGCGAGGCGTAGCGCCCCTCGCGCAGGTAGATGTCGATGAAGTTGACGCCACAGGCCTCGATCTGGACGAGGGCCTCGCCGGGGCCGGGCGTGGGAGTGGGCAGCTCGCGGAACTGAAGAACTTCGGCTCCGCCGGTCTGGGTAATCTGGATCGCTCGCATAGTTCTTCGATGTTACCGCGCACCGGAGCGTTGCAGGAAGCGAAACCGCATTCCTGCCAGTCGCCGCGGTTCGTTCGCAGCCGGGATTGAGGCGGACTCGACGCAACCCGCCGTGCGCTCGCCCCCGCTTTCTGAGACAATGGAATTCGCATGCAACCCGACAATCTGATCTCTCTCAAAGACGATATGGTGGCCTTCATCGCGGGCCACGGCCTACGCCGCTTCAATGGATACATCACGGACGAAGTTCCCACCGTCATCTTCGAGGACGAAGATGCCGACGCGTGGAAGGACTTCGTGGAGCACGCCAAGGCCGCCGGCGCCAGCTTCGTCACCATGAGCGAGGTGACGCTGGAGAAGTCCGACGTCGCCATCCTGCTGGAGCAACTGCGCGACCAGAGCTACCCCGATCCCGATGCGCCGGAGATCGACGACGCCGAGAGCCTGGTGAAACACGTCGGCAAGATCGGCTACCTGCAGCTCGGATTTGCCCACCAGGGCGTGATGTTCCTGTTCGAGACCTCGACCGAGTGGTACGAGCAGTTCCAGGAGCTGATCGACACCGTCACCGACCTCGGCGGCATGGTCATCGACGACCACGGTCACGACCACGACGAGGACTGACGCAGGTGCCGTCGAAGTTGCCGAACCAGGATTCGCCAACCGTGCAAGAACCATCCAATCCAACGCCGTCGCCCGCGTGGATGCTGAAGGCGGATGCCGATGCGCAGACGGTCCAGACGCTGGCAGCGCATCTCGGCTGCCCGCCTGCCATTGCGCGGATTCTGGTCGCGCGCGGGATCGACACGCCCGCCGCGGCCGAGGCCTTTCTCAACCCCACGCTGGAAGCGCTGCTCGACGATCCCGCATGCGACCCCACGCAGATGCTCGGCATGAACGCAGCCGTCGAGCGCATTCTGCGCGCAGTCCAAAGCGCCGAGCCGATTCTGATCTACGGAGACTACGACGTGGACGGCACCACGGCGACCGCCCTGCTGAAGACGACCATCGAGCGAATCGGGCTGGCCATCGAACCGCAAAAACCCACGCAGGTCACCTATCACCTTCCGCATCGCATCCGCGAAGGCTATGGGATGCAGAATGCAATCCTCGGCGAGGCTGCCGAGGCTGGCGTGCGCCTGGTCATCAGCGTGGACACGGGCATCCGCGCCATCGCCGAGGCGGTCGAGGCGCGCGCGCTTTCGCTCGACCTCATCGTCACCGACCACCACCCGCCCGACGGCGCGACGATTCCCGACGCGCTGGCTGTTGTCAATCCCACGCAGCCCGGCTGCCCCTATCCCAACAAGAACCTATGCGGGGCCGCGGTCGCATTCAAGCTGGCGCAGGCGCTGCTGGACGCCGCGGCACCGCTTACCCCGGACCCTGCCGCCTTCCGCGCGCGCACTCGCGGCGTGCTGCTGCCATCGTTCCTCAAGCTGGTGGCCATCGCCACGGTTGCCGACTCCGTGCCGCTCACGGGCGAAAACCGGACGATTGCGGCTTTGGGCCTTGCCGCGCTTGCCAACCCCGTGCAGTCCGGTCTGCGCGCGTTGATGCAGTTAGCGAAGATTCCCCTAAACCGCGCGCCCACCGCGACCGAGGTCGGCTTCCGCCTGGCGCCGCGCATCAACGCCGCCGGACGCATGGACATCGCCGACGACGTGGTCGAGCTGCTGCTTACCCGCGATGCGGCCCGCGCGCGCGCGCTGGCCGCATCGCGGGTAAGCAGC
>Ga0224530_1000152_pt1 | contig 47149 bp, 61 predicted proteins | sample CBST75metaG_FD_179873 | JGI IMG/M metagenome (GOLD analysis project Ga0224530, IMG submission 179873) | Peat soil microbial communities from Stordalen Mire, Sweden - C.B.S.T75 | ecosystem: Environmental > Terrestrial > Soil > Wetlands > Peat | place: Sweden: Norrbotten County, Stordalen Mire...
CAGATCGGCGCACCGCTCACGCTCACGATCGATGGGGGCCTGCAGACCTATTTTTATAATGCTCTATCGAACCAGCTTGCATCCCTCGGGCGCCCGATCGGTTTGGGCGTTGCGATGGACCCGCAGACCGGTGCCGTACTGTCCCTGATCAATTTGCCCGGCTACGATAATAATGTTTTCTCCGAGACGGGACAGGATACGACAATCCGTGCGCTTCTCACGTCGCCCGATAGGCCGCTTTTCAATAGTGCGGTAAGCGGCAATTACAATCCAGGTTCTACGATCAAGCCGCTTGACGGCGTCGCGGCGCTTGCCGAAGGGGTGATCGATTCGACGCGCGAGATCTATTCCCCGGGATATCTTTTGGTGCCGAATCCGTATAATGCCGCGGCGCCGTCGAAACATCTCGACTGGCAATACCAAGGTTCCGTTAATCTTGCTTCGGCGCTGGCGCAATCGTCGGATGTCTACTTTTATGTCGTGGGCGGCGGGTCGCCGCCGCGAAGTACGCCGCTTCTGAACGATCCGAGCGATTATGGCATTTCCGGGCTCGGTATCGATCGGCTGCACGCGTGGTGGCAAAAATTCGGTTTCGGCAAGCCGACGGGCATTGATATGCCGGGTGAGGGTTCCGGATTCCTCCCGACACCCGCATGGAAGCAGCAGCATTCCGGGACGCCATGGCTGTTGGGCGATACCTATAACGTTTCGATCGGACAAGGAGATCTCCTGGTCACGCCGATCCAGCTTCTTGATTATATCGACGCCATCGCGAACGGCGGCGATATTTACCGCCCGTTCTTGAATGCGAGCTCGACGCCGGCCGTCGCGGAAGATCTGACATCGCTTGCGCCGGAAATCAAACAGGTACAGGAAGGAATGCGCGAGGGCGTCACGTCGCCGAAAGGGACCTCGTACACGTTGCATGGTCTTCCATTCTCGGTTTGTGCGAAGACCGGATCCGCGCAGGTGGAGAACAACACGCAAGAAAATGCGCTGTTCGTCGGTTACGCTCCATGCGATAATCCGCAGATCGCCATTTTGATCCTTATTGAGAACTCGCGGCAGGGGAGCCTGAACGCCGTTCCGGTCGCCGGCGACGTTTTGAACTGGTATTACGAGAATCGGATGAAGAAATAGAGCCTATCTCAAAAATATCGGTCTATTTTTGAAACAGGTTCTAGTGTTATAATGTCTTAGAACAATAATCCCATGCCAGAACTTCGCCAAGATTCATTTTCCGGTGACTGGATCATTCTCTCTCCGGGGCGTGCTACGCGGCCGCATGAATTGCATAATGCCGTTTCTGCTCGTGTGCCGTTGCCGAAAGAGACATGCCCCTTCGAAGATATCGGATTTGCGGGAAATGGCGTTATTCTTGAAGCGTGGCCGAACGCGAAAAAATGGCAGATCGCCGTCATTCCCAATAAATATCCCGCGCTTGTCCATGGCGAAGCGTGTGCCGTCGATTTTCGCGATGGTTTTTACGAAGCAAAGACCGGCATCGGCGTTCATGAACTCGTCATCACGCGTGATCATAAGAAGACCTTCGCTGACCTTGATCGCGATACGGCAACACAGCTGTTTGCAGTATTCCAAGAACGATATCGCGTTGCAAAGGATGGTTGCAGTGCCTATGCGGTTGCATTTTTGAACTATGGACCTTCGGTCGGCGCATCGATCTGGCATCCGCACTATCAGATCATGGCCACCCCTTTCGTGCCGCCCCATATCGTTCAGTCGCTTCATGGCGCGAAGGTATATTTCAACAAGCATCATCGCTGTTTGCGATGCGATCTGCTCCGCGAGGAACGCAAAAAGAAGACACGGATCATCGAGGAAAATCGCAACGCTATTGCACTTGCGCCCTATGCCTCGAAGCGTCCTTTCGAGGTGAGAGTGACCCCTAAAAAACATTTCCCGCGATTCGAAGAAACTCCCCGCGCGGTGATCGCAGATGTCGCATCGCTCATACAATCGTCATTGCGGCGGTTGCGGAAATATGCCGGTGATCCTGATCTGAACTTTTTCATCCATGATGCGCCGTTCGCGGGCGGCGATCATCCGTATCATCATTGGCATGCGGAGATATTGCCGAATCTTTCCTATCTCGGCGGGTTGGAGTTTTCCACGGGAATTTACATCAATGTGACCGATCCGGATGAAGCGGCGAAGATACTGAGAGGAAAGGGCAAGCAATAAAAAATAATGGTCATGTCGAGCTACGAGAGATATCCCTCTTTTTTTCATTATCCGCGAAGGCGGATAACCCGTGCTTCCAATAATTTTATAAAGCGATACTCCGACCGGATTGGACAATGACGATCGTTCATAAAATTCATGCTCGAAGAAATAAAAAAATATAAATTGGCGAGCAGCCTCCTTGCGGCATCCGCAATTTTCGTGGTTGCTGGTTTTATCTGGGCAATGGTGGCGCTTCAAAAAGCAAACGGACCGCTCATTCTGCATTTCGATGAACTGCGAGGGATAACGGCGGTAGGCGGTATAGGTATTATCGTATTCGTAGGAATCTTTGGTATGGCGGTCGTTGTTATTAATGGATTTTTGGCGATGGCGCTCGAAAAACGGAGCCTGCTTTTCGGGAAATTGACCGCTGTTCTCACTCTGGTTTTTGCTGTCTTGCTTTTTATGGCTTTTGCGGTTATAATCTCTGTAAACTGATATGACTAAAGAATTTGCCGTTATCGCAACCGGCGGAAAACAGTACAAGGTTTCCGTTGGCCAAAAATTGAGAGTGGAGAAGCTTCCTGCGGAAAAGGACGGTATTATTGTGTTCGATAAAGTGCTTTTGACCGCAAATGGGGATGAGACGAAGATCGGCATGCCGCATGTTGCCGGTGCGAAAGTAGAAGGCAAAGTCCTTCGTCAGGCGAAGGAAGATACCAAGCTTGTTTTCAGATACCACTCGAAGGTCCGCTACAAGAAGAAAAAGGGCCATCGCCAGCCGTTCACCGAAGTCGAGATCGTAAAAGTTTAATAAAAAATCATCCCGCAATCTGCGGGATGATTTTTTTATGCCACCGCTTTTCCTGGCGTGGGCCCGAGAGCGGGACCATCCGTGCTTTGAATGCTCTCGAATTTCTGGAGCACGGATCCTCGCCTTCGCGAGGATGACACCGAAGAACCGATTAGTATCGGCTCTTCGGTGTCAATTTACGTAGAAGATCGTATCAGTTGGCGTTCCGAGGGGGATCGTACTGGTTTGATCAGGCAAGAGGTAAGTGATGTGATTTGAGATCTGCGTCGATGTGGTGAACGAGTTCGTGACGAACATGACGGTTTCGGCCGGGACGGGGATACCGCGTGCGGGAACGCCACCGGCGGTCACGACCACGTATTTCTGCGTGTTTTGCGGCAGGGCGTTCATGGCATTTCCGGTCTCGACATAATTTTCATTGAAGGCCCAATAGACGTTCGGATTTTTCGCCCAGACGATGAAATAGCTCGTATAGGCATTGATGCCGACGACGACAATGAAGATCGTTGCGAACGTAAGTGCGGTTTTCTTGAATCCGTTATCGCGAAGAATGCGATATGACCAGACTCCGGCAAGGGCTGCGAAGAATATCGCCGGAGGAAGCGTGAGGATCGAGCGGAGAGCGTGCGGAATGCCTTCGTCGGATGCGGCGGCGGGAAGTATCGCAAGAATGAACCAGGCAAAGAGAAGAAGAACAGAGAACACGGGAAGAAGCAGGGAAGAATTCTTGTTTTCGTTTTCTGTCATTTCCACCTTTTTCTTTTTCCTTGCGCTTCGTGAGAGGTTCGTGATCGCAAGTATGATGCCGAGCAAGAAAAGCAGACCGACCGGAAGGAAGAGCTCGGGCGCTCCGGCAATATTCTGCCGCCAATTTCCGTCACCTCTGAAATTGAACATTGCGAACGTTTTTCCAGCGTTCAGCGCGAATTCGGCCAGAGGATTTTTTGCGTTCGTGACGGAGATCTGGGCCGTCCTGCCAAAGAAGTCGCCGGGATTATGCAGGAAATAAAGGCCGAGGGGAAGCGCGACGAGGAATGTCGCCGCGACAAAAATTCCGGTACGTCTCCAAAAATTCGGACATTTTCTGAAAAATGGAATGAAGAGCAGGAGAAGAAGCGGGGTTACGCGATAGGCGATATAGGTATAGAATCCTGCACCGAAAATAATGCCGCCAATGATGGCGAAGATGTATGCGTGTAGTTCTTTCTTTGTGCGGAACGATCTAAGAAGGAAATAGAGCGTCCAGATGAGGCAGAGCGGTGCCATGATGGCACGGAATCCGACACGGGAGAGATCAATGTGCCAGAAACAGGTGGCCAGCAGAAAAGCGGCGAGGAGCCCGGTCTCTGCGCCAAAGAGCTCGGCGCCGAGAAAATACATGCCGGCGACCGTGAGGATGCCGGTGAGCGCCGCAGGAAGGCGGACGACCCACGGTTTGTTACCGAATGCTTCAATGAAAAACACCAGCGTGTTGACGTAGAGTCCTTCGCGCCCGTTGTCTTCGGTGTAGAAGACTTTGAAATGCCCCGTCTGGATGACCTCGAGCGCGTTGTTGCCATCCATGGCTTCATCGGGATAGAGGCCGGTGGGCGTCGTTGTAATATGGTATAATCTAAGAAATGCAGCGAAGATAATGATTCCCGAAAACAGAAGCCAGATCTTTGTGGTGCGGTTCATGGAATAATTTTAACATATTCACAGATTGTCGCCCCGTTAAAAAACAGAATCCCGGCAGCCGTTGGGATGATATTGCTTCTGCAGAATGAAGAAATAATAAAATTAACAAACTCAATGCCCGAAGAATCTTCATTTGAATATAAAAATCTTGAAGCCGATATGCAGCGGCTTGCGGACCAAATAAGGCTTGAGCGTCAGCGGCCGACCGCCGAAACAAGAAGCGAACGCCAGCTCGTGAAAGAGGCGATCCGCGTTTTTCCGAATTTGCAGGGAAGCCAGAACAAGATACCTGCGCCCGTGATGCCGCCGCAGACCGATACTTCGGATGATCCGTTACCCGACTATGCCAAGGATGCTCCCGTAGAAGTGAAACTTGAGATCGAATATCTCTGCGATATCGCACTCCGCAAAGGGATCGCTACGGCGATGTCCGAATCGGAGAGATCGCCCTATTTCGTGCAGGACGCATTCCATGATGCTCTGGCCGGAAAGCTCTATCCTGAACTTCAAAAACGGGGGATCGTGAATGACGCGAAATGAGCAAGATGAACCATATTTATGTCGGAGGATGGTTTCAGAGGACGATGCTGCATTTGTCGGAGATCTACGATTTTTTGCAGGGCGTACGTTCTCCCTTGAAGCTCAGCGAGGAAAAAATGAAAGCTTTGCGGAACGCAATGGATGTCGCGTCAGTTCGCATGGAAGTTGCGCGCCTCGACAGGATCGAGATACGGAGCAATTCGGGTATCCTCGTGAAGATCTACGAAGACGGTCTTGTGGTGTTGCAGAAAGAAAATACGGCAACTTTGGCCGATGACATCGCTTCGCTCACTTCGTATTATGAGAAGAAACTTTCTCCGGCATTGAGCTATCTTTTCAGTCTTGGCGCGCCGATCCCGAAAGAGCTCGCCAACATCAAGACCATCTATCCTTATTTTGTGGTGCTCGATAAGGCCTCAGGAAAAGATGTCGATGCGGTTCTTAGGGGATTCAGCGAGAAAAAATATCTTGAGGTGAAAAAGAAAACGTTCGAGCTTTATCGCGGCGATACGCTTTATGTCGTGAATAATCTTTCAGGAAGTTTGCCGACCATCGAAAATTTCATCGGTGAACAGATATTCATCCGTGAATTCAAGGCGCAGTTGCATCGGTATCTCAATTTGCATCGCATCATTTGGCAGGAGATCGCGGCCGTGAAAGAGCAGGGAAGTATCGCGGGGAGCGAAGTCGGAGCATTCAAGGAAAAGGTGGAAAGCTATGCAAAAACCATCAACCTCATCGAAGGGCGCATCAACCAGATGGGAACCTATCTTGCGACGCGTGAAGCGATCGCGAAAGGAGATCGCGGCATGAAAGAATTCTTAGACGTGCTTGATTTTAAGCATGAGACGCTTGCCGATACGCTGGCCTATATCAAAGAAATATGGGTCATGACAAAAAATTACGTCTCTTCAGCGCTGGATCTTTTTGCCGGTATTCAAGCAAAGAGCACGGAAAGCTCGGTCAAAAATCTTGCCATCATCACGTCCATGGGGGTTGGTGCAACGCTGATCAGTCTTTTTACGCAAAAACCGCCCCAGTTCACGTTCGTCGGCGCGCTGTATTTCCTTATTCTTGCTGCCGTTGGCTACGGCACGGATCGCATCATGAAGATCATTTATTCCCGTAAGAAGTACGGCATTCATGATACTGGTTTGGCCAAGGATATCGGATAATATTTTTTCGATTACGATCAATCGGGTTATCATTGGCGCTGATTATTCCGTTCCGGACTTATCGAAATGGAATATTTTTGCCGATGTTCCGGCATTATCTCCGGAAAAACGTTGACAGAATATTTTTTTGGGTTTATTAAAAATATGTGGGAGGAGAAAGATGGACAAGTGTGTCTGCTACACGCCGAGCCCGGAGGAATGGTCCTCGGTAGCTCAGTCGAAAACTTTTCTTTGTGAGATCTGGAAGGGGATTCCCGACTTGGACTTCATCACTTCACGATCCGCAACCGGACATGTTGCCTTGAAGGTCGAGGGGGACGATCTCTATGTCTGGATCCATCCTTCGGTCGTTAAGCGCCTCAAACAAGCGGAGCCCATGCCTTTTCTTAAGGCGTTTGGGCGGAGACTTCCCGGAGAAAAAGTGAATTTCATTCTCGTCGAAGAAGCCGAGGACGGAAGTCCACTCGAAGAGATGATCTCCTGGGCGCAGGACTTCAACGGCCAGCAGCTGACCAAGGCGCGCCGCCATCGGACTCGATCGGCAACATAAAGCCGTCATCAACCACAAGGTCGTAAAGCAAGAGAGCATTGACCCGCTCTCATTTTTTTACCGCGTTTGAATGCAAGCCCCATCTAGGATGCCTCAGACCCCTTATTCGAGGAGATCCACTTTATGAAATTTTGACAAAATAGTGGCGGGGCATTACCTTTGAGGCAGGTGATCCGCGAGATTCTTGCGGGAAGGAGGAAACATGCAGAATGCAGCATGGTCTGCCATCCGAAAATGCTTCGGCATGGTGTTGCTGGCGATCAAGGTCATTATCTGGTTCGTCTTTTGGGTGTTGCTGCTCGTTGTTTTCTCTGAGGCAGTGACGCTCGTGATCACGAGCTCCAACAGGCATGTTCCGGGAGCCATCGGATGGTGTATCCTCTCTTGGTTCTTCTGGAAATTTCTGCAGTACTTCGAGGAGTTCTTCGACCGGACCATGCATCGAATCGTCCCGGAATGGGAGGAGGACGAGGGTATCGTGGAACGGCCCGATGCCGCAGAACAAAACAAGCGTGCCGTTTCATGATCGAACGACGCGTAAAACGCCAGCTCTCAAAGGGCTGGCGTTTTCATACATCAGGGTTTGATCCTAATATCTCAGCCGCTGATGGTTACCTTTGCGATGCTGAAAATATTACTAAGTGAATAGTGGGCCGAAAAACTGATATCTTTGCCATTGGTAATATAAGGATCGCGCATGAGATAATCACTCCCGCTTTTTTGGGTGAGCACCACGAAGTGCGTTCCGCCGTAGGCATTGAGTCCAACGATCACCGGAGTGCCGGCCGCAAGCGAAGCATTGATGGTCGTTGCCTTACGTGTTGCGGTGACGCCGGCAACGCTGATGGTCTGCATGAGATAAGCCGGATAATAAGAAGCGAAATTGTTCGGATTGGAATTGATGGTGACCGGTGTGACACTGCGGTAGCCGTAGTGCGTCATGACCATGGCCATGGATGAGATGAGGCAGCCGTCGCTCGCGAGTTTGTACTGCGTGCCGTTCAGCGAATCATTACCCCAAGCCGTGTCGCGCTGATTGTAATAACAGCCCCACGCATCGCAGACGGTTTGATTGCCAAGAAGTTTCGAGCCGCCGGCATTTTGCGCGAACGCCGAAAAGCTGACCAGTTCCGCTTTTGCTGCGGCGAGAAGTTTTTCATAGGTCGATTCTTTTGCGTTAGTTTCGGCGAGCAGCTGGCTTTTTGATTTCTCCGCCGCAGTAAGCGACTGCTGTTGGGATGCAAGCGACTGCTGTTGGGATGTAAGATCGCTCTGCTTCTGTTTCGACGCAGCTCGCGAACTTGCGAGGTTACTTTCCTGCGCCTGGAGCGTTCCGAGCTCGGTCTGGACGGCTTCCTGCATTTTTAATGTCGCATTGAGGTTGTCCCATATCTCCACGAGCGTGTTCGATGAGAGTAATTGCATGATGAGCGGCTGGTTCTGGTTCTTTTGAAGGAGCCGGAGATATTCTCCGAGCGCCGCCTGGTCCGTTGAAATCGTTTCTTGGGTAACGCTTATTTCCCCTCCCAACTGCTGGATCTGCAATTGTGTGGCGTTGATCTGGTGCTGGGTGACGGCGACCTGCGCCTGGATCTCATTGCGCTGAAGATCGAGGGCGCTGATGGCCGCATTAAGCGTTTTCTTGTCCGCGCCGACCTTCTGGAGGTCTGCTTCGTAAGTCGCGATCTGCTGGTTGAGGGTCGCGATCTGCTGGTTGTTCGCATCGATCTGGGCCTGGAGGGAATCAGTTGATGTTGCCGTAGCCGCCGTTGCTCGGGATATGGTGAAATCTTGCGGTAGCGCAAGGGCAACAAAGGCAAAGATAAGAAGCGCCGCGAGCGGCGAGAAGTGACTTTTCATGGCGTTATGGTTCGAATGATTTTTCGATATTATCCGCAAACGATTACGCATGGATGATTATACTCTACTCCAAAGAGCGTCTTTCAGGCCAGAGGGGAACTGTTCTGCATGTTTTAGTCTTGTATGGCAAGAGGCGGGCGGCACTGGCAGAGATCCGTGGATTTGATATTATTGATTTAGAACCTATCTCAAAAGCCTTTTTTCTTCTGTCATTCCGAGCTTGTCGAGGAATCCGATTATCTCTAAGTTATTCATGTAGGATTCCTCGCAAAGCCCGGAATGACAAAGAGGCTTTTGAGATAGGTTCTGCAACCGAATAGAAAAATGAAAATCATGAACGTCTACGACGAATTGATGCAGAGGGGTTTCATCAAGCAGGAGACAGGCCTCGGTGAGGATGCCGAACATCCGAAGGATCCTCCCAAGAGCACGCTCCGTGACAAGCTTTCAAGTGAAAAGGTGACATTTTATCTTGGATTTGATCCGACCGCGGATTCGCTCCATGTCGGGAGTCTGACGCCGATCATGGCCATGGCGCACCTGCAGAGAGCGGGACATACGCCGATCGCGCTCATTGGCGGCGGGACTGCAATGATCGGCGATCCGTCCGGCAAGACCGAGATGCGAAAAATGCTTTCGCAGGAAGCGATTACGGAGAACGGCGAGCATATTCTCGCTCAATTGAAGCGTTATCTGAAGTTCGGCGAAGGAGCCGGAATGTTCCTGAACAATGCCGATTGGCTACTTTCGCTGGGCTATATCGATTTTCTTCGCGATATCGGCAAATATTTCCGGGTGAATGAAATGATCAAGGCGGAGGCATATCGTATACGCCTTGAGCGCGAAGAAGGATTAAGTTTTCTCGAGTTCAACTACCAACTGCTTCAGGCTTACGATTTTCTGACGCTCTACGATCGCCACAATTGTACGCTCCAGATGGGCGGCGACGATCAGTGGGGCAATATGCTGGCGGGAAGCGATCTTATCCGCCGGATGCGGCAGGACCAGGTATATCTTTTGACGTTTCCGCTTCTTACGACCGCAACGGGACAGAAGATGGGTAAAAGCGAGTCAGGTGCCGTGTGGCTCGATCCCGCAAAAACATCGCCGTATGAGTTCTATCAATACTGGATCAACACCGACGATCGTGATGTCGAGCGATTTTTGAAGATATTCACCTTTTTGCCGCTCGACGAGATCATGTCGCTTTGCGCCGAAGGCGGAGCATCGCTCCGTAACGCGAAAGAAGTGCTCGCATTCGAGGCGACGCGCATCACGCATGGCGCTGAGGAGGCTGAGCGCGCGCGCGCAACATCCCGCAGCCTCTTTGGGGGCAAAGGGGATTCATCGCATGTTCCCACGACCGAGCTTTCAAACGAAGAAGCGCGAACCATGAAGATCGTTGATCTTCTTGTTCGCGTTAAGCTTGCTTCATCAAAAGGCGATGCAACGAAGCTCGTGAAGGCTGGAGGCGTTTCCGTCGATGACCAACTTATTTCGGATCCTGCGGTGATGGTTTCTGCACTTTCCGGCGGCAATGCATTCCTTCTTCGCAAGGGGAAGAAAACTTATCATCGTGTAGCGATAGGGAATTTAAAATAGATTGACTTCAGGATTATTCGTATGTCATCATGATCAGGTAACTTTCGGAGGTTTGCATGAGTGTTTCGGCGAGATATACCAGTTCTTCGTTGCTGATCTTTTTTGGCGTAGTGACCATGCTTGTCTCCGGCGTTGTTCTTCAACGTTACGTCGGTTTTATGGTCGGAGCTTTGATCTTCGTGGTTGGGGTTTGTATCAATCCGCCGCGGGCGACCGGCCGGGACAAGATCGTCCATCGTGCGTAGTAAGCGCACACAACAAGACCCCGCTGCAGTCTGCGGGGTCTTTCTATATTTGCGGGGATTTCTTCTCCGTCGCTCCGGCTATGTATGAAATACGAATTCTATGATATCTTTTCATGCAGGAGGGATGCATCTATGTCATATCTGGAGAAACCGCTTCCGCCGGACATGAAAGCGACGTGCCGCTGTAAGCTTGAGAGAGTCTTCTCGGATGGCAGTAATCTTGAACATTTAGTGGCGGTGTCTTCCGTTGAAAAATATCGCCTTCAGCGCGCTTTCTACGATGTGCGGCTTGGCCTGTGGTGGTCGCGACATCCAATCTCTCCGTCCGTAGCCGCAATGACGTGGGAGGGAAAGCCACCGCAAAAGCTCCCCAAAAGGATTCGGAAGCTTTTCGATCTTGATCTTTCATGCGACCCGTGATTAACGGGTCGCATTCTTTATGGCATTGATCTCCGGTACGGCTTATGGGTTGCTCGCGGTTGACGTCGCTGCTTGTGTCTTTTCCGCTGCTTTGATCGCCTGAATGATCGACTGTGCGTCCTGTCTCGCGGTCACAAGATCTTTTTGGGCGGTTTGGATATCCGTTCGAGCGGCTTTCAATGCCGCATTGTTTGCCTGCAGGACGGTGGCATTGCCATTGTCCGGTACGAGCGACGCGACCTTGTCTATTGCAGCTTGCGCTTGAGCATCTGCGTCGGCGGCTTTTGCCTTAAGATCGGCAAGCGCGGAGATCGAAGATGTCATTGTAGCGCCAGCAGCCTGCGCCTGGGTGATCCTGGTCTGCAATGAACCGGAGAGCGTCGTTATTGCGCTCGCAATTGCCGTTGCGCGATCTCCCGCCGCCGCGATCGTTCCCTGCGGAATGATCAATGCATAAATACGGTAGGCTTTCGTGATTGATTGCATGTCGGTCTTGAGGCTGCTGGTACTGGTACTGTTACCGTTCCCGTCCGCCGTGATCTGCGCCTGAAGGTTCTTCATGGTGGTGATCTGCGTCTGGATCTGGGAGGAAAGGGAGTTCTTTTCGCCGCTCGACAATTTTTGTATGGCATTCACACGCGTTTCGAGCGACGTGAGGGCATTGACCCGGTTTGTTATTTCAGTGATGGCGCGGTTCACTGTTTGTGTGACTCGCGCTACGGTGTTCGCTGCATTTTTTTGCGCGCGCATCCGCAGATTCGTTGCTGAAGTCGATGCCGTTCCCTGGGCGAAGGCCGGCATCGCGCTCACTGAGAGCAGGGTGATTCCGACAATGGCCGAAATCACCGCCGCGTTTATTTTTTTATAGTTCATGTTGGTGATGATGAGTGGCTACTTTACTGTCCCGACTGGCTGCTGCTTGCCATGCTCGCGTCGACATTCGCGGTATCCGATGAAAGTCCGTTCAGCTGTGCGCTGATATTGTTCATGTCCTGATCAAGATCGTTGTCCGAGGTTCCGGTCGATACGATGGTATTTTCCGTTGAGCTTTCATTAGCTGTCGCTGCCGTTCCGTTTATATTGGACTGGCTCGTGTTCTGACTGTTTTTTATCATCCACCAGACGATGCCGATCACCACAATCGCCATGATGACCCCGATGATTATTTTTATTTTTTTAGACATAGTATAGAGAGCATGCCGATGATTATTTTATTTTCCGAGAAAACTGACCTTTTATTGGTTTTTTTATTGTTCTTTTTCGTCCCTTTGATCCTGTATGCTTATAAAGTGAATTATATCACGAAGGATATTTTAATTTTATAGTAAAAATTGCATTTTTCCGCTGGATAACATAAACAGCCGGACGGGGATCGTCTTGACCTTGCTAGGTGAAAAGCGTAGAAAGAAATAAGACACCGTGCGGAGGCGGGCGAAATGGATGCTGATGTCATCAGATATTTTCCTTGCGACGGAAATTGCGGTGGGTTCATTGAGGTCCCGGCACAATTCGCTCATTTATTTTTCGATCATAACGGAAGAGTTCGCCAGGGCCACGAACTCATGTACTGCGAAGATTGCCGTGCTTGGTTTTCTCTTGAAGTTGAAGATCAGCCTATGCTTATCAACTTCCTTCCCACCCCTCGATAACCGTCGAGGGGTTTTGCTGACGTGATCAAGCTTGAGCTTATTATAAAGATAACGATCTCAAGTTTGAGCCCGACCGAAATGACATGATTCATATTTCTCGTGTCGTTTCGGTCGGGCAAGTTTTATGGCGTGACAGTCAGACGTGAAAGAGCGGCAGGACTCTTTCCTGCAGCTGATGGGGGATACATGCAAGCCCCAGCTCCATCTCTTCCTCGAAGGTCGCCTGCCGACGGCGATTCCACTCGTCCTTCTGGCCGTTGGGTAGGCGATGCGCTTCCGCCAGTAGTTCATTGGCGCACAATTCGGGATCACAACTCCTTCTCAAAGAACAATTTTCGCAAGTCATAAAATTTCTCCTGTCTTTATAATACGTCACATTGTTATTTTTAAACAAGGGGCAACCTTGGGGTGTGTTTCGATTCTTCGGGGTCGTTGATGTCAACAAGGAGGGAATCGTCTCGAGGTGCTATAATTATGGAAAGGTCGTATTTGCATTGCGCGTGAAGCTATAAATTAACGACTAAGTTTTTGTAACCATATGAACATTACTATTGTTCTCGCTCAGGTCTTGGGCATCTTTTTTGCGGTCGTCGGGATATCAATGGTGGTTAATAAGAAAACGATCGTTGCGGCTGTGGAGGAAATAACCCGCAACCCCGGCGTTTTATGGTTTTGGGGTCTTATCGCGCTTATCATCGGCGCCGTGTTTATCGTGCTCAACAACACATGGACCTCCGGTTGGGTGCCGTTGCTCATCACGGTCATAGGTTGGTTGGCTCTCATAAAAGGAGTCTTTATCCTTTTGTTTTCGCGAGCCGCCGCAGCATTCTATAAGAAGTGTGTTCAAGAAAATATGCTGATGTATGCCGGATGCGTCGTTTTCATTCTTGGTTTGATCCTGCTGTATCAGGGATTTATGTACTATTAATTCAACGGTATAAAGAGAGACCCCGGAACGCAGCATGGAGGCTGGCCGGGGTCGTGAATGTCCGTTTGGGTTTTAAATGATCAGCGATTTCAAGAACAGGCCGTTCGCCTCGTACCACTGCCTGCTCTTTTTCCGCCCTTTGCCTCCCGCTTCATCGGCGATAACATCATCGGCAGTAAGGATCTCATACTTTCGGGAAACCGCTGATTCTGCGGTATCTCTCACGCAACAACTTGCGTTCATGCCCATCAATGCAAGCTTCTTGGCGCCAAGTCTCCGCAAGGCTTTATGCAGTTTGGTTCCGATGAATCCATCGCTACCTTTTTTTGTTATCGTAAGAGTTCGCGGAACTTGGGTAATTTCGCATGCGAGACTTTCGATCGTCGTCCCAAATCCTTGATATTCGATGACGACAAGTGGAATATCCTGTTGCGCGCAGGTCCGGATCACTCTTATTTGTTGAGCAACAAGCTCATCCCGGGTATCCTGTTCGAGAAGGTTGAAAAAGCGATCCTGCATGTCAATGAGCAGAACCACTAAAGAAGATGGCGCTTTGGTCGGTCCGATCTTCCCACTGAGGAAATTCCGGATTTTCACCAGCATATTCTGCTCCTTTCGGGCTCGGGATAAAAGTTCCCGCACCCAATCTTACTGTGGATAATAATGATATTTTATAAAAACTTTGTCAATTCATTAATTTTGTACGTTCTGAAAAAGATTGAATATCAGCGCTATCTTCATTTTTTCTCCAAGAGCTCATGGTTTTGTTGTTTTTGATCATCGTGCGTCAAGGACGAGGCGGCACTAGTTGATTTCCTCTGTCGCAAGCTCCGGTTCCGTGTTTTGCGTGACGACGTTGAATCTCAGGCGGCTGATGACTTCTCCCGTGGAAGTGAGCACATTCACGCGCCATGATCCGGCCGTGATCCCGGAGACTTCGGAAAAGGTGTGCCAGCCATTGTCGGCGCCGCCTGTGACCGGAAGGACGATGCGTCCGCGCGTGATCCACGCGTTCTGCGCCGTATCGTAATATTGCCATTCATGGATGATCTGGACGTTCAGTGCGGTTGGCGAAAATATGGTGGTATACGCAAAGAGCGGATCGCCCGGCATGATATGCACGGTTTGGCTCCAGTTAAAGAAGTCCTGAATGGCAAACAGGGGATCATTTTTATTTTGTACGTCATGCCGTACCGTGTATTGCCCCGGTCCGTTTACGATGAGCACTTGATCGATACCGCCGTCCATAAGAGAAAGAGGAAGAGGCGGGATGAGGCGGAAGAAATAAAGCCCGTTCATAGTTGTAAGAATGATCACAATGGCAGCTGTGACGGACCAACCGTTCTGTTTCGTGAATCGCTCATGCGAAAACAAGGCAAGGATCGTGATCACGATCATGATTGCGGCAAGGCTCACGCCGCCGCTTATCAAAAAGACCTTCGTGCTTATTTCATGCAGGAAGATCGGCATAAGATAGATGGCGAGCGCATAGAAGGCGAGGAACAAGAGCGAGATCTGAAATACGAGCCGCGCATAGTGCCGCTTGAGCGACTCGTTCGCGATGAATGCGGCGGCAAGGATCAGGAGAAACGGCCAGCTTGCGGCGAGTGTGCCGCTTCGGAAATAGAAGACAAGATAGGTTGACAGGATACCGCCGAAAAAGAACTGCATCACGTTGACGAGCCAGAAGTGCAGTTTCTGGGGATCTTCTTCGGGGCGCACGCCGTGCTCATTCGCTGTGTTGTCGAGAAGATTGATCCAGATGGCGCAGACGGTGACGATCGTAAGATGTCCCACAACCCAGACGTTATCCCAGAAAAGATCGACGCGACGAAGGGTGAGCGCGTCAAAGATGAATCCGCCGACAAGCGAGATGGAAGAGATGGGCCGTTCGAAGCGGCCGTACCAATTCCGGAGCCACGCGAAAACGTTTCTTTTTTGGTTCGGAATCGAATCTTGCATTATGCTAGCAGTATAACATTTTAGAGCCTGTTCAAAATCTAATCGCAAATATCTTAAAGAAATACCATGCTTGCCGGCCCAAATCTCAAAATCTCGGCTGTCACTCGACCTTCTCGGGATGGTGAGCCTGTCGAACCACAAACCGCTTACGGCTTGTCGCCAGACCCCAAGTATGGCTCCTCGCCAAGCGCGATTTTTGCTCGAGATTTTGAGATTTTACCTCGGTATTAGATTTTGAACAGGCTCTTAGAAACAAGGGAATCGTATAATTTGGAATAAAAAAAGAGAGCCGCGCTTGCGCTTGGCTCTCTTGTGGCAGAATCTGCTAGAAAATTATGAATTGGGAGTTCCGCTCTTGAAGTCCATGGTGCTACGGACCTTAAAGGTGCATTGAACGTTCTGGATGCAGGGGATATCCAGCTTCGCAAGCTCTTCCGCGAGTTTTGCGAGATACTGTTTATATCCGTAGACCTGCCCTTTCCGAACCCATTCTCGCGCAGGATAAAGGTGGAAGCAGCAGATCTCTTTGCCGCCCCAGCCGGTCAGGGATACCTCTCCATCGGAGAGGTACTTGATGCTCTTGTATTCCTCGTTCGGACGGGGATCGTCCCTCCAGGGGAAACGAACATCAGTTTTCAGGATCGCTTGGCGTAATTCTGAAGGAGCCGGTGGCTCTTTCTCATACATGGAGTAAATAAAACCTATGGTTCCACTTACCTCATACTCGCGGTGGTCGTGAATCAGTCCAATATCACGCAGGAAGGTTCTCATCGAGAAACCTCTCTTTCTAGCCGATGTGTGAATAAAATCAGCTTTTATTATATTAGCATATCATTTATGTATTGTCAAGTAATCTTGGATTATTACGGTTCGACTTTCATTTCAGGCATCAGAATCGCACCGTGACTCACGGTCAATAATTAAAAGTATAAAAGAAAGCCTCGCTCGAAGTTCTCGGGCGAGGCTCAATTTTACTTTTTCCGAATTTGTCCAAGTTCACGGACCAGCTCGCGTCGCGGAATGGAGCGGTTTGTTCCCGTTTTCCGGTCATATTGGTTGATCTCCAGATGGAGATGCTGTCCATGGTTGGGGAGCGATGCGTTGATACCAGTATGGCCAACGGTGCCGATCGCCTGTCCGGGTCGAACGGTGTTCCTGACGGTTACCGATATCGACCCAAGATGGCAATACCGATAAAACCGGTCTGTCGAAGGATCGAAGATGATGATCTCGTTTCCTCCCCTGGGCGACGATGCGGCGAGCGGTTGATCGGGGTGCCATCCTCCTTCTGCGAGAACGACAATACCCGAAGACATGGATCTTACCGTCGAGCCTTCTTCGGTGAACAGATCAACGGCGTCGGGGTGACACGACCTGCAGTTTCCGGTGATTTTTTTGTAGCGATCGACCGGCAGGACAAGATTCCTTGTCGGAGCATTTTCCGGGAAAGCACGAAGCTCTGCGATGTATCTTTCCCGTGCCGTGGATGTGATGAGGGGTGCAAGATCGATGATCACCTTATCCTGGTCGCGAATGTTCGTCCTTCGCCGGATCTTCGAGAAAAACGAATTCGAATAATACATCGCAGATGCAAGATAGGGGTCATCGAGGATCTTCCCGATATCATTGTTCGCCAGCAGGTTGCTTCCTCGTGCAATCTCATTCTGAACGAACTTTGTTTCGGATGGTTGCGTTGTTTTGGATAGTGCAGAAGATAGCGTTCCGCAGAGGAAGGCGCACCAAGAGAAGACCAGCATCTTTCGTAGCATGACACACCTCCATTGGCTGTTGCCGTGGTTGTGAATGTGTTTCTGCGATTCATCATAGTCCTGCTTTGCGGGAAGTCAAAAATACCGTCTGGCGGTTGATGGTTCATCGTGATCGATCCTCAATATGATAGAATAATAAAAAGGACATTTATGAAAACTTGGACTCGAACCGTTTTTATCCTCTCTCTCGCAGGCTTCTGCTTTTCGGGATACATGAGCGCTGTGAAGTTTTTTTCGGGTACGTGCGCATTCAGTGAACCATGCCCTTACTTTTTGGGATATCCCGCTTGCTGGTATGGCTTTGTGATGTATCTTGCGATGTTCGTCGCATCGTTTCTTGCTGTCTTTAAAAAAATGCCCGCGACCCTTATGTTGAAAATGAACGTTGCCATTTCGGCGCTCGGTGTTATTTTTTCCGGAAGCTTCGTGGCGCAGGAATTGCTGGCCTCGAGGATCACGGGAACACTTGGCCTTTCCACGTGTGCCTATGGACTGATCTTCTTTATTGCGATCTTTGTTCTTTCTCTCATGGCTTTCAGAAAGTCAAAACGGCCATTAAGATGAATCCGCAATCTTGCCATAGCCGATCACATCACCGGTTTCAGCAAAAGGAAACCTAATGCGGCGATCATCGCCGCACCGGGGATAGTGAACAGCCATACCCAGACCATTTTGAAGGTGACGTTCCAACGCACGGCTGATACTCTTTTTGCGGCACCTACGCCAGAAATGGCACCGGTGATGACATGAGTGGTGGAAACCGGCATTCCTAAGAACGTAGCGATGAAGATGCTGATGGCGCTTGCGGTCTCGGCGCAAACGCCGTCGATCGGCCGCAGCTTGGTGATCTTCTGCCCCATGGTTTTAACGATCCTCCAGCCGCCGGATAATGTTCCAAGACCGATGGCTGTTTGTGCTGCAAGCACCACCCAGAGCGGAATCTTGAAACTGTGCAGCAGTCCGGCCGAGACCAGGAGAGCGGTGATGATGCCCATGGTTTTTTGCGCGTCATTGCTGCCATGAGCCAGGCTGTAAAATGCCGCCGAGACGAGTTGTGCGCGCCGTGACCACGTTGTTACCGCTTTTGGAGATGATTTGCTGTAATAGATCAACCACATGGCTATCGTGTAAAAAACAAGACCGAGAACCAAACCGATGACCGGTGCTAACACGATGAACGCCAATGTCATGGTCCAGCCTGACGGAATGATCACGCCTAAGCCGGCGTTCGCGATCGCTGCGCCGGCATAGCCGCCGATCAGGGCGTGCGAAGAGCTGGTGGGCAGGCCGCAATACCAAGTAAAGAGATTCCATAAGATAGCGCCGAGCAGTCCGGCAAAAATGACGCCAACAGTAACATCCTCGATCTTGATGAGACCTTTGCCGATGGTGTTTGCCACCGCGGTACCGAAAACTATGAAGGCGACAAAATTAAAAAACGCCGCCCAGATGACAGCTTGGCGCGGGGTCAGCACGCGCGTGGAAACGACGGTTGCAATGGAGTTGGCGGCATCATGCATGCCGTTCGTGAAATCAAAAACCAGCGCAATCAAAATGATAAAAATTACAAAAAGCAGCGATGTCCCCATGGAATTCAGGTGGACTTAACAATGATTCCTTCAATGATATCGCTGACCTTCTGGTACTTATCCATGATCCTTTCCAATCGTTCCAGGATATCCTTCAACTTGATGATCTCGACGGGGTCGTGATGATCGGTAAACAGATCCCTCAGAGCGTTACTGAATATCTCATCGCCCTGGTCTTCCAGCTTGTGCATATAGATCTTCGCGTCCATGAGCTCCTTGGTGTATTTCTGCTTTTCCAGACACGCCATCAATTTTTCGATATTGTCGGCTCCGGCGGAAATGAGAGGGGTAAATGCCGTGATCGCCGGTATTTTTTCCTTAACATTGAATAGATAGACGTTCTGAATGACATTTTCGATCAGGTCAACGATATCGTCCAAGTTGCTCGCAAGCATGTAGATATCTTCGCGGTCAAAGGGCGTGATAAAAGTCTTATTGAGCGCGCTTATGATATCGTGGATCTTCTGATCGGCGCTATGCTCGATATCCTTGGCTTTCTTGCTGTAGTTCTCGAAGTCGCTGAAATCATCCGAAAATTCGCGGAACACGGTAACGATACTTTGCAGATCGGTGCTGACGCCCCTGAATAAAACAAAAAAGTTATCTTGCTTGGGTAGGAATCTCATAAGCCGAAAATTATCCTTTTAAGATGAAGGAAATGAAATGTAGGAAGAACAATATCATACTATCACATTGTATTTCATATTAAAAAACGCGTCGCGGATGGTCCATTGGCCATATTCTTGATTTTTTCGTAAGCTAAGGTAGTAGTAGTTCTTTGAACAACAAGGAGGATGCGATGAAAGCGTTGCTTATTTACCCTGAATTTCCAGACGGCTTCTGGAGCTTCAAACATGCCCTGAAGTTCGTGGGGTGCAAGGCGGCGCTGCCACCGCTTGGTCTGATCACTATGGCAGCTATGTTGCCCGAGACGTGGGATTTGCGTCTGGTCGATATGAATGTCAGAAAACTTACGGAAACCGATCTTTCGTGGGCCGATTGTGCATTTGTGAGCGCTATGGTCGTCCAGCAGCAATCCGCCAAAGAAGCGATCGCGCGTTGCAACAAGGCCGGGATTCCGGTCATCGCCGGCGGACCGCTTTTCACCGAAGAGAGCGAACAATTTCCCGAGGTTGACCATCTTATCCTCGGCGAGGCGGAAGAGATCTTTCCGTGCTTTCTCACTGACTTCAAAGCGGGATGTGCCGCACGTTCCTATAAAGCGGCCGGCTACTCCGATATCCGAACGGCTCCCGTGCCGCGTTGGGATCTGCTCGACATGAAAAGGTACGCTTCCATGTCGGTCCAGTTTTCGCGCGGTTGTCCCTTCGATTGCGATTTCTGTGATATCACCGTGCTTTTTGGGCGCCGTCCGCGCGTAAAAACTCCCGGCCAGATGATCGCTGAACTTGATGCATTGTGGAATGCCGGTTGGCACGGCGGAATATTTTTCGTCGATGACAACTTCATCGGTAACAAGCCGTATCTCAAGACGACGCTTTTGCCGGCACTCATCGCTTGGCAAAATTCGCACCGGAAACCAGTTTCTTTCTACACGGAGGTGAGCATCAATCTCGCCGACGACGAGGAACTGGTTCGGCAAATGGTTGCCGCCGGATTCGATCGGGTTTTCATCGGGATCGAAACACCGGAGGAAAAAAGTCTTCTTGGCTGCAATAAGCTGCAGAACACCAAGCGGGATCTGACGACAAGCATCAAAAAGCTCCAGAATATGGGGCTTGAGGTGCAGGCTGGATTCATTGTCGGTTTTGACAGTGATGCTCCCTCCATCTTTAAGCGTCAGTTCGATTTCATCCAGGCGAGCGGCATTCCCACGGCGATGGTGGGAATTCTGCAGGCTTTTCCCCGTACGAAACTTTATCAACGCCTTCAGTCGGAAGGGAGGATCAGGGGATTGGTATCGGGGGATAGCGTCAACGGCACCACAAACATCGTGCCGAAGATGATCTCATTGAAGGAACTTGTCACCGGTTATCAGTGGGTGGTGCATTCTCTTTATGCGCCAAAAAACTATTACCGGCGGGTTCGCACTTTCCTAAGGGAGTATCATCCTGCACGCATCAGCGGCACGTCACTCAACCTCCAGGGTTTCCTTGCTCTCGCGCGTTCATTCCTGTATCTGGGGATCCTCGGCAAGGAACGCTTCCATTACTGGGGACTGATCGTTTGGATGCTTTTCCGGCGACCGCGTCTTTTCCCGGCCGGGGTGACGCTTTCGATATTCGGCTACCACTTTCGCAAGGTAGCTGAAAACATCAGGTAGAATTTTGACGCAGAATATGCGCATGGAGGGTTTGCTTTTGCAAACCCTTCTTTTTTTTAATGCCATAGATTGTAAAGATAAAATGAAGGGCCACATGCATCGTGATGCCGTGACCCTAGAATATGTCTAAACCGATTCAGCTTTTTTCCATCCGCTATCTGCTGAGTCCCGCTTGTTCCGTGACTTCCATGATCCCGGATCCTGGCTTGGATTTTGCCGGAATCCCAACGTGGATGCAGGTTCTGGTTGTTGTCGGCACTCCTTCGCATACGGGGCAGTAGAGGAGAGGGAATGGTTGTCCTATCTCGTCGGATTCGTCGCATGCGCCCCCGGGCGGCGTGTGGTGGATGATGACGTCGCACATCGCCGCGAGAACTTGCGAACCGCATTTTCTGCAGATCAATCCTTTTTTCCGGTCGTTATCGTCGTATTTCCGGAAATTTTCCTTGATCGCCGCGTTCAGGGCGGCCGGACTTAATCCCTTCGGAGCTTCCATTGTGTCGGTCCTTTCTTTTGGATTTACTGCGATGCCCTGGGTGTTCCGATTGAAATATATCATTTGACGATTTATATGTAAATGATTATATAATGTACTCGAAAGGCGGGTGTGTGATGAAAAGGTTCTTTGTCATTTCTGTCGTGTGCGTGGTCACGTTTGTCATGGCGTGGCCTTATGCATCTCAGGTGTCACGGGAACATTGGGACTTCCAACATATTTTTGCGGTTTCCGTACCTTGGCTCATGAGCCAGGAAGAGCGAACAGATCTTCAGCAGGTCGTAACCCGCAGGTTATTGGAACTTAGTGCCGAGGTCGCTATGTTCAAGAGTTATACATGCGATGACCATGATCGGGCATGTGCGGACACGAGAAGATTATATGTCTTCTCATCCCAGAGGGATTTGAACAATGCGCGTTCCGCGGCTCAGATCTTTCATTTCGATCTCTCTGTGCCGACCTGCGGTGACGGAAGCTATCCTGTCAATGGAAGATGTTTCGATGGGAGCATTCCGCCGGAACCGCAATAACTTTCCGGCTCCAAACCACTGACCGCTCTGAGCGAGACTCGGAGCGGTTTTTTTATTCCAGCTAAGGCGAACACTCTTCCGTCTTAGGGGCAAGTTGAAAAAATATAATTTTTTATGCTAAGGTTATCTATGGTTAAACCCGAACGAAAGTTTATGGAAGCTGCGATCGAAGAAGCAAAGAATGCCCGCCAACGCGGGGATTATGCTTTTGGAGCCATCGTCGTAAGAGGAGATGAAATCATCGCTCGCGCTACGAATCGTTCAAAGATCGATAAAGATGTTACGCAGCACGCCGAAGTAGTTGCGATCCGCGAAGCGTCAAGGAAATTGGGAACCCGTTATTTGGAGCAATGCGTTCTTTACACGACCCATGAACCTTGTCCGATGTGTGCGGGCGCAGCGGTTTGGGCGAATATGCAAGGGGTCGTATCGGGCGCGAAAATAGAGGATATCTCGAATTATAGTCTGAAAAACAGGAACGCAGAGTGGAAATGGCGCGTTATCAATATTCCAGCCCGAGAAATTCTTTCGAGGGGAGACCCTAAGGTGGAGATCGTCGAAGAATTCATGAGGGACGAATGCTGTTCTCTATTTCATTCTTCCTGATATTATTGCGGAATGTGATCGCAAAACCGTTCAAACTTATTGCGGAGGAAGTGAGGATGAAGGTGCCGGAGGGTGCAGGGTGGTAAAGTAGGCGGGGATGATAAAACCAAATAAGCCGCCACACAAGAGAGATAACACACCGCTTATCAGGGCAAGCAGGATAAAACCATAGCGAGCCTCTTTTTTATAAAAAAGAACAACGAGGGATAGAACGGCGCTTCCCAGCGCGATGAGCATTAAACCGATCTCCTCGCCCCACGACCATTCGGTGAACATGCTTTTTATGCTTGTTCCCGCAGGAAGGCCGATCACGCTTGCGACCGCTGCACCAATGAACGCAAACAGGAATAGATAGACGAGATAGAATCCGAACGCTTCTTTCTTGTTCCTTTGATAGCCAAAATTGGTGAGATTTTTGAACATGCTTTCATTATACCCCGAGGATGGCTGTTGTGCTTAAAAAAAGGTATCATTGGTATATGGCACAAAATGAAAAAGAGAGCGAGGAAAAAGAGGATTGGCTTGATGAACATGGCCAGCCTGATTTTGAATATCTGCAATCACTTGCGGCGGACGGCAGCCCGGAAACGTTAGAAAAACTGAAATCTATTGCCGATGATTTGAGCGTGGAATACGACGCCGACACTTCATCCGACGAACTTATCGGAAGGATCAGATCGGCTGTCGATCAGAACGAAGATGATGATTCCGATGAAACTGCGTGATCAATTTTTAATAAACTTATTCTATGAATCAACAACCGCTTAAAGAAGGATCGCCCGTGCCGGAAGTTGTTCTTAAGACCCGCGTGGGTGATGGGCCGGTATGCGGTGGCAGTGACGGTCATTGGCAGGATATTGCGACAAAGGAACTGTTTTCGGGAAAAAAAGTCATTGTGTTCGCTTTGCCCGGCGCTTACACGCCGACATGTTCTTCTACGCATCTGCCCGGCTACGAGGCGCACTATGACGAGTTCAAAAAATACGGTATCGACGAAGTATATTGCATGTCGGTGAATGACGCGTTCGTGATGGAGCAGTGGGCGGACAAACTTGGGATCGAGAAGGTGAAGATGCTTCCTGATGGTAATGCGTCCTTCACGCGCGGCATGGGGATGCTCGTCCTCAAGGAAAACCTTGGTTTCGGTGAACGTAGCTGGCGTTATGCCATGCTTATCGAGGATGGCATAATCAAAAAATTCTTCAGCGAGCCGGGGATATCCGATAATTGTCCCACTGATCCTTTCGGGGTATCAGGTGCCGATACGATGCTATCGTATCTGAAAGGGGATCTGACCTTGTAGTTGTTCCCTGGGCCGAGAAGCCGTCCTCCCTTGTAAAAAATAAATCGCCCCTTGATCAGGGGCGATTATGCCGCAAATTATCCATAGCCCAACAGTATTCGATGACGATGAATGCTATCCATTCCTGGCTGTTCTTTATGACAAGGATAACGATCCCCAAGACCAGGGCAACCGTTTCGATGATCCAGAATATCACGTCAAAGATCTCTTCGTGACGGGACTGAGCTTCGTTGTTGGTGATATATTGCAAAAACTTCCAGACATTCTTTTTGCCTTTTGATTTTCCTTCCATATCTTAAGTATAACAAATTATCGAGGCTCTGAGCCTCCCTGACATTTTCTCTTTAGCTCCGCAGTTTAGATGAGGTGAGAATGTATTTAACAGCTATAATTTAACTATTTTCGTGTTAAGATATATCAGTGAATCAGCAAGAGATAAAATCTTTTCTTGAAACTTTTACGGTTAAGCGTGAACGAACGATTGTTATTGTCGATTTTGCAAACGTCGAAAAATGGAAGCACGGACTTGGCTGGAACGTTGGGATACGAGAACTCGGATCTTTAGTGAGGCATTTTACCTACGGTCAACGATTTCTTCGTCGTTTTTACTACGGAGCTGATTATGGGTCAGATGAAAAATCGACAAACCTTACCGAATGGTCAAGATATATTCTCCGTACTGCTGATACGAATGGTTTTCAAGTTCTCGATAAGCGTGTCAAGTATATACATAGCCAAGATAATGTTTATGGCTTTGAGAAAAAATGTGATTTAGATGTTGAAATGGCGATCGATTTAATACGAGAATGTAATAATTATGATGATATTGTTTTATTTTCTGGTGATGGTGATCTTATGACGGCCATTCAATACTTAAAGGAGAAATATGGAAAGCGCACGATAGTTATGAGTGCGCGAGGACATATTGGACGGGAAGTTCTTGATGCGAAACGTGATAGTGTGGTTGAGGAAATTATCTTTGCAGATGATTTTGAATACCGACTTAATATGAATCGCATTCGGGGAAAATAGAAATCAAAAGCCCCGCCTTGCGGCAGGGCTTCGATCAAAATCCGTGCAAGCCAAATGCTTACGAATTCATTTTATACCTATTGGCCAAATGCGGCAAGGGGATAAACTAAGGGCTATAAAATCTGTATAATGATGGGGTGGGGTATCTTTGGGGGTCGCCGCCGATAATTTTGCTATACCTTAGAAACGATATAGAACATTATCAGGATTGCGAATTTTTAGTACGTCAAAATGCTGCAAGGTATGGTAAAATAAAATCATGGCACGAAGGAGAAGCGATAATAAAAGTGCGGATCTGATTGAAGCAGGCGCCTCGCTGCTTTTGCTCTATCTCATTTACATGGGTTATTTATGGGTGGCGAACCGGGCAGAATACTGGCGCCAACTGGGTTATGTTTCTGTCGGATCCGTCCTGATTGTAGTTGTTGTCATCGGATTGATGAGAATCAGAAATGCCCGGAGAAAGAAAAAGGAAGATGCGCTTTTGTCGGATCTCGACGAAAAAGGTCTTAATGATAAGATCGTCAATTTTATCGATAGCTTTGGGAGACAGAAGACAAGGAAGGATAGATGGAACTATGGTGGATACAGTTTTGACTGGCAGCAGTTAAAAATCTTTAGGGATTTCTTGAATGAGAATGGGATGCGCTTTTCCACTGAAGAATGGGATGATTTTTTGTTTGTTCTTCGTCATTTTATTTACGGAGAAAAGGAACGATTCGTTCGCGACAGTATGAGTATTGCTACATCCCAAGATCTCGATAGACTTTCCGGAACTGATTTCGAAAATCTTCTTGTGCGTCTTTTTAGGGCTATGGGCTATTCCGCTGAACCGATTGGTGGGCATGGGGATCAAGGGGGTGATCTTATTGTGAATATGGGAAATCGCCGCGTACTTATCCAGGCAAAGCGATGGACTGGCTCGGTTGGAAACAGTGCCGTTCAAGAAGCAGTTGCTGCTCGGCAATACTACCATTGCGACGAAGCTCGTGTTGTTACCAGCTCTGATTTTACCGCTGAAGCAGTCGCTTTAGCGGCCGCGAATCATATTGAACTTATTTGGCGAGATCAAGTAAGGACGCTGTTGCTAAAATATCTAAAGGAAAGTTGGAGATAAAGATCATTTTCGGATGCGAATAGAATTATTCTTTTCTGTTTTCTAATTCGCTAACTTTTCCGCGATATTATCTATAGATTTATATCAATAATTGTAACCTACGTATACGCAACTACTGCCATTTGATTCATATCCGTATCCGCACGCGCACCCACCCGTAGAATAATCGTACTCTGCGCCGACACCCCAGCGTTCAGAGCAATAAAGGGAATTCATTACGCACTGGCTACCGTTATAGGTATAACCAGCATCGCACGCACAAGAATTAGTGGCGGCGTCATAGCTTGCACCATAGCCTTCCGTATCCGTGCAATAGGCATAACTCGATATGCACTGACCACCATAGATGGAATAGCCAACGGGGCAAAAACAAGAATTAGTGGCGGAATTATAGCTTTCGTTCGCGGGACAACTGGGTTGCACCACGCACGCGGTTTGATTATTGTTCCATACATAACCATCCGGGCAACCGCAACTATATTGACCATTACTTCCGTATGTTCCATCCCATGTTGAATTTGGAAAGTCATCATTACAAACTTGATCTCCGCTCTCAGCTACGCATGCAGTATTTTCGGCATTCCATGTATATCCGCTCGCACAGCTGCAGATCAGGCCGCCCTGATTATTACTTTGACCCGAATAGTTGCTATTTGCGCCATAGCTATCCTGGCATTTTTGGTCGTTGCTCTCTGTAACAGGCTGACGTTCGAGATTGACAGATTGAATGTAGCCGGTGCCGCCAGTGAGACCTGAAACGCCTAACGTTGGAATACCCAGATCGCAACTTTCATTATTCAACACGGCGAGACCGCCGGAATTGCCATGATCAATGGTTCCATCAAATTTATAGATCGGCCCTGAGTTAATACCAGCTATCGTTCCCTGCGTCACCGTTTCCGATAATTCCAAATAGTTGCCTGACGCCGGATAGCCGAAAATAGTCACGTTATCGCCGGTGCTCGCATCAGAACAACCCAAACCAATTCCCGTGAGAGGCGTGTTGTTGATCACCGGAATGGAATTCAGCGGTGTCGAGGAAGCAAGTGGCGCACCGAGTGCAAAATCTGCGGCGTCTTCATAGGTGTCAGGGTCGTAATGCGAACTAGATAAAGCAAGTTGGTAGCCCCCCGTATTGGGATTTATTGAAAAATCTGGGGATTCAGGATAGAAGGCATCGCAGTCGGGTGATCCTCCTCCCGTATTCTCCTCATTATAAACGTGGTAATTAGTTTCGATATAGGTGGTTCCATCATTGTTCACCGATACGCCAGACCCGTAATCAAAGTTACCTGAGGTTGAATAATCTGGCGGAAAGCAAACCACAAGAACGATTGATGGTTCTATTTGGCTGATTACCGACGGAGATAGATTATTCCCCGCGCTGGAAGATATATTTGATGATTGGTTTGCCGATGAAGAGGTACCTGAGGAATTTAGAAACGCTCTCGTTGTAGGGCCGAGATAGCCTGATGCCGGAGAGATATCGTTCGCGGTCTGAAGTTTCTCTAATGCGGTTTTCGTGCCGCTTCCGAAGTAACCCGTCGGAGCAGAAGCTGATGTCAGATAGCCTTGATTGATCAAAATTTGCTGTAAGGCACTTACATCAGGTCCGGATGAACCAAGGGTGAGATTTTGATTGAATTGGTATGATGAACCCGCCTGCGCCACCGATATGGTTAACGACAGGGAAAGAACCGCCAATGATATAACAAACAAATATCTCGTCTTCATTGATCTGCTTTGTGAAAAATTGTTCTTTTTTATTCTATTTTTTAATTCTAAATCTTTTCATTCTAAAGAGCTATCAACGGGTGGGGTATATCTTTCGGGGTTCGCCCCCAAACATTTTGTTATACCGTAGAAATTATATGGGACATTATCTTTATGCACTTCAATCAAAATTAGCCTACCAGGATAGGTGATATACTTAAGTTATGGATTTTTTAACGAACTGGTTGGCTACTCAAAGTTTAGCGCAATGGCTGAGTGTTTTTGCAGTTGCAGTAGTTGGATATTTTGCTTATAGAATTGAGAAAGAACAGTTTGAATTAAAAAAAGAACCTCACCTTTTTTTGGAAATTGTGGAAGTGCAAAAGGAAAATCCTCGATATGACCCCCAAAATCGAAAGTGGGAAATTTTAATAAAAAATGCAAGCATATCTCGATATGTACGTTTATCAGAATATACTTTTTCTGGCAAACCTACCCAAAAATTAGGGAAGGGTGCTCTTATCCCTTCTAGCGGAAATGGGTTTTATCCAATCCCAATATCAGAAAAAGATGTTAAGGATGTTATCGAAACAGATAATTCTTGTGTATTTCTTTATATAAAATTTTTAAGGTGGGATAACAAAAAATATCATGCGCGATATGCGTTAAGATATAATAAAGATATGGCTTATTGGTATTGGCATAAAGTTGATATAGAAAAACAACAAGATAGTAGTCATATACATAATTGAATTATTAAAAAATCATTAAATTTCCATGGAGCCAATCTCAACCCCGCCAGTTAAAAAGAAATCAAGGCATTTAGGCCTTATTATCGGCGGCGTGGTTTTTATCGGTATTATCGCCATTGCGGCAGCGAGCGGTTCAAATGTGCCTCAAAATAGCCCCGCAACAACCTCTTCTTTGGGGCAAACAGCAACTTCTGTCCAGCAGGTTTTGGGTCAACAAAGCGGTACTTCGTCCGGAAGCAATTCTTATATTCCTGAAAATAATTCCGCAGCTTCTCCGGCTGCTCAGATCGCCACGCCAACCCAACAGGTTTCAGCTCAGCAGAACGATACGTTGTCTAATGATAATTCCTATGTAAATTCAGACGGCAATACCGTTCATTCTCCGGCATATTCCGACTCCGATACCATTCCGGCAGGTGCTTCAGCAAAATGCAATGACGGGACATATAGCTTTAGCCAGCATCGCAGTGGCACCTGTTCACATCACGGGGGAGCGGCGAAATGGTATTGATCTTAACTATGGAAGATGATGGACATAAGCATTGATTAAAATGAAATTAACCACCGAACAATTATTGGCAAAAGGTTATTTCTGCAAGGAATTACCACCTCCGTTTACCACCGAACTATTTGGGAAAAAGTATAAAAAAATAGAAAAGAAAATTACTCAATCTGTTTTGGGCAAATTGCCCCATTATTCAGAGTGCGTCTGCTACTCCATTCCTAAAAATGGTTTTAGCAGAAGAAGGTTAAGCATTCCCAATCCTCTACATTATGAGCTTTTGTGTCAGTCGATTGTAGATAATTGGACTAAGATTGAAAGGATATATAAATCATCTCCATACTCGACAAGTCGGCCAACGTTTAATGACGCTCGACTTAGTAATCACGGAACACAAAGATTTGAGGATTTCAAGAGGAATAGATTGATGATGTCCGGAGAAAATATTTTTGAGCTTAAAACCGATATCTCAAGATATTACGCGACCATATATACCCATATAATACCTTGGGTCATTTACAGAAGGGCAGCGGCAAAAGCAAATCGATTCAAGAAAGAATTATGGGGTAATGTGTTGGATGCGAATATTAGGAATCTACAGTCTGCTCAAACGATCGGCATACCCATTGGCCCAGAAGCATCAGCAATAATTGCAGAGCTCATTGGCTGTAGGATTGATAAAATACTGCAATCAAAATTAGGGAGAATAAAAGGATTTAGGTATATAGATGATTATTACTTTTATTTCCCTCAAGAATCTACAGGGGAAAAGATCATAAAATTCTTGCAGGTAGTGCTTGGTGAATATCAGTTGGAGCTTAATGATCAGAAGACCAGAATAACAAAATTTCCATTTGGCTTAGAATCAGAGTGGGTTTTGGCGTTGAGATCTTTTGTATTCAGGGAAACAGGCAAGGAACAAGAGAACGATATTAGGGATTATTTTAGTATGGTTTTCCGATATGCTATTCAATTTCCTAACGATCCGGTTCTCAAATACGCGATACGTAAAATTGAAGCAATAGAATTTGATGCTGAAAATTGGAAGTATCTTGAGACTTGGATTTTGAAGGCGACATTGCACAACCCTTTAATTTTAGAAGATGTTACTCGAATTTTTTTATCGAATCTTAAGAAAATATCGAAATTAAAAGTTAAAGGCACTGTACAAGCCATACTCCGGGCACATACATCAAAAAAGAATAGCTACGAAATTGCTTGGGCTTTGTGGCTGGCAAAATCTCTTGCCATAAAGATTGATGCGAAACTGATTCAAAATGTCTTTTCCTCCGGCGATGTTATTTCGATATTGGTAGCTTTAGATCTCAAAAATTCTCACTTAATTCAGGGGAATGTAAATGTAAATAAATTGAATAGCGAGTTAACTGAGGATTCACTCTTTGATGATAGATGGCTATTAACCTATGAAGCTCTCGTAAAGAAATGGTTGAATCCTCACGGTTCATCTAATCTTTTAAGCAAAAATCTTTATTTCAGAATTTTATTACAAGAAAAAGTGAGTTTTTATGATCCCGCTAAGCAGGTTGTTTTATATAAAAAACTTTCGAAGAAAGAAAAGGAACTTAAGAAGGAACCGCTCAAAATCAATGTTTTCGATATTCTCTATTGATTAGGTGCTGTATATTTGAGTTCTTGATACGGTTTTCTCCCTCTCGCGGACCTTATCTGTTTTGCTATCAGTTTCTATATGAAGCTAGGGGATATAGGTAAATGCTATGTTTTCTATTGGCATACCCCCTCCTGCCAGTTCTGCAGTAATACAAGGCGGAATGATAGGAAAATAGGGATATTTTGACGTGTGCTTACATATATTAGTCATTATTTATGACCAAAAATAACTAAAATCGGCTATCTTCCTGATATCTGATGTGAATCTTGATCTGCTTGCTCACCAACGGCCATGGCTAGGTAATGCGTGCCATAGACGAAAATTGCCCCAACAATGAGTAAGATGGCACCGCTATAGATGCTCGCCATCAATGACGCAATGATGCCCGTGAGGACCACTCCGACACCGGCGAGGATCAAGCCGCCCAAAACTCCCCATCCTCCCCAAATGGCAGATGTGGCTACGATTCCTGTTTCCCATGTGGCAATGCCAAAGATATACGAAGAAACGAGCCATCCGATCGCCGCAGCAAATCTTGTCTTTTTGAAGAAGGATAACGGAAGAAGAACGAGAAGATCGATCCAGAAAACAATGCCGACTATGGTACTAATAACATCCGTGATTCTATTGTTCGCAGCAAAGAAGTTGCTTGTTAGTCCGAAGATGAGAAAAATGAACGCCAATAGAATGGTGATGGCAAGAAGTATTTTTTCGATGAATTTAAGTTTAGTCATTTTTGATATTTATTAAATTATTTCCTGTTTTTCTGGATGCCATAGCCAAAGTGTTTCGGTTGTGATAAGCGGCAAGAGGATGCTGATGCCTAAATTAAAGAATCCCGCCCACATAGAGAAAAAGACATAAAGGAAGCAAAGAACATAAAAGGTACCTCCGATTAACAGTTTTCTTGATCTCTCGGAGGGATTATTGCTCCCCAAATATATCCATGGCAGGCAAAAGAAAATAACCACCCAAACAAGAAGAATAAATGGAGATATTCGATCAAATTCGGGAAAAGTATTCTGAAGAATCCAGATTATCTCATGCTGATTGGCAAAACTATTTATCAAGCTATCAATCCAGGCACTAAACTGCCAGCCGCCTATAAGGAAAAATATGGCAATAAAAATGCGAGATATTATTTCAAGTAAATTTCCACCATTCTTAATTTTCATGTAGTCGTGAGGGATCATTTTAAGCACCATCATCCAATGGCTCACAAACATAGCCTCCCATCGTCGTTCCCGCTGCCGTACCTTTGGGGCAGGGCGTAGGGGACCAATATCCTGAAGGTGTGGAGGATTTTGGTGGGCAAGAAATAGGGTCACTGATCAAAAGACGAACATTTGACCATGTTGACAGGGTATATGGTGGCGGAACGAAAGTAATAGTTTGCGATTGAACCCCCGTACTTTCCTCGGTTATAATAAGCCGCAAGGGGCCACCATAGTAAGAGCTAATTGTCATAAAGATAATGCCGTTATTATCGGAATTATAGGATTCACCGTTAATATTGACGTGTTTACTTGCGAGAGGATTGCCGTCTGACGATGCAATAATCACATTAAAAGATACTTTGAAGTTACTATCGCTTGAGTCAGTGGGTTTTATGGATACTGTACTTGTTTGGATCTCGGCAATGAAGTCAGCGACGCTTGATAGTGACGTTGTGGTAGCTAATTGCGTTGGTTGAGAATAAGTATTTTGGAGAGTATTTATTTGCTGCTGTTGATTGGTGAGTTGCTGCTCTAATGTTTGCAGTTGTTGCGTGAGCAGTTGGATGAGCTGCTCCAAAACAGAGGAAAGATTGCTTGGCGTCGTATTTGCTGTATCGGCTCGGACTATAGGTGTAGCAATAAAGAATCCTGCCGATAATACCAAAATCATAAGCACTGTTAATTTTTGAAGTGTTTTCCTTTTCATGGAGTTATTTTATTTTTGACGACGTTTTTCTTTGGCAAGATAGAATAAAACACCAGTTGCTAAGGCGAGTGCTATAGACTGAAGCGTTGTTTGCGTAGAATCGACTCGATGAATGCAATTGATTCCATCCGGATCAGTAAAATGATCTTCTATTTGTATGGTTGTACAATTCGGCATTATCGGATAAAAATTCGCAGTGTGTCCGACCGCAATGCTATTGATATAATGTCCGTCGCTCATATACATCACGGGGAAAATTAGCCGCAAAACTATTAAAGCGCCGCCAATCGTTATCACTGTTTTTGGCGAAGAGATTTTTGTAACTATATTTTTAATGCCGTTTTTCATGTTTATGATGATGTGATTTCTGAAGAATAGATTCAAAATGATGATGATAGATACGATGAGTATTACCCCAAAAGTAAATTCCCAAATAATAACAGTATTACTTGAAGTAGACCCCTGCGAAGTCACCGTAGCAACCTTTTGAAAGTTGATCCTATTGAAATAAGTTTGGCTAGTAGCGGCATCTTGGTTTTTTATGAGTGCATCGAGGTTGAGTGGCATGGTTTATTGTAATTGATTTAGTATTGATTTTGATCCGTGCCTTCTCCGCTTAATGGCTGACTTGTTAAAATGCTCGACCTTTGTTTTTTTATCGCGGGGCGTGCTGTACGTTGTCCCTCATATACCGCGCCACGTTCAGAAAAAACAAAAACAAGGAACCATGCGTCGGGTTCCTTGTTGTTTCAGATACACAAAGCCCGTCGCAGGAGGCCTTTCGGCCGCACGTAGGTTTCCCTACGTGACGTACAGCACGCCCTGTGACGGGGTTTCTGTGCTGTACGATTTGTGCCATGCCTCGCAGAAAGCGGGGTTTAGGCAACCTATTCAGTTGTATCTTAATAATAGTGCCTATTTGGGGCTATTGCAATCAACAGAAGGCATGCTAAAATAATCTTAGATTCCTCAAAAATATACCAGCAATTAACAAAAATTAGTCTGAGAGTTAGCGCTGATCGCGGCTGTCTATAAAAGCCGAAAGGCCAGAATGACGATCAAATCCGGAAAGTACGCCGATTGAGAAAATAACCAATCGTTGCTGCGGCTACTTTCGCACCACTGCCATAAAAGGCATCGGTGTCTTTGTTTGATCTTCATTCTGGCTTTTTGATTAAGACACCGGTGTCCTTGTGACACCGGTGTCTTTTTGTTTATTCACCCTAGACCTATTTATCCTCGATAAGCAAAACCCCACCGGAAGGTGGGATTTTTAATATAGTCGTTGGAAGCTAAACGAATTGGACGACTTAAAAGAACGCTATCCCTATCAGAATTCCCCATAGCGTCGGCCCAAAAGGGTTTCAAGCCAATTCCTCGCAAATGTCCTGGCGGAAAACATGGGAAATTGCGACTTCTCCCACCGAAATTATTTCTTCGGCGGGGAAGTCGCATGTCAACGGAAAATAAGGGAATTAAGAAGACAAAGATTAAGAGAAGACAGAAATTAAAAATTGAATGAAATAAATAATTTATAAATTATGTTGTCAAAAAATGCGATTCAAGAATTTAAGATTCTTTACAAGAAGCGTTATGGCATTGAGCTTAGCGATGAAGAGGCTTCATTCCGTGCAAATAATCTCGTAGGACTTTATGCAATTGTTTATGAAAAATCAAAATCACAAAAATATGATCAAAAAGATTCTTGATATTAAAGATACTATCTCTCTCTGGGCAGATGATAATCAATATGTTGTCAGGATTTTTAATGGCTCGGATAGGGAAGGGAAACACGCTCAGCATCTGTATTGCTCTACATTTGCAGATTGTTTTCAGTCGATTTACGAGGTCGCGCTTAGGAAGAATCTAACAGCGCATGTTTGTAAAGATATTCACGAGGTCGCGGAGATAGCTCGCGCGACCAAAAAAGAAATTATGGAGATTATGGCTCCGTTTATAAAACTCGACGCTGAATTAGGGTCCCCGGCACGGCCCGGCGGAGGGCGGTAGGGAGTGGTTTGATGGCGAAGATGAGTGTTTGTGTTTTACGTCTTTTAACAACCCTTATTTCCCAGCCTCGCGCAGTATTTATAGGGACCTAATCAAATCATGGATCAACAAGACAAAACAATTCGATACTTCATGTATTTAAGGAAATCCTCCGAACAGGAAGATCGCCAAGTTTTGTCTATTGATTCCCAGCGGATCGAATTGGAAAAAGTAGCAAAAAAGGAAGGGTTGCATGTTGTTAACACTTTTTCTGAAGCGCATTCAGCAAAGAAGCCTGGTCGGCCCGTTTTCAATGAAATGCTAAAACGTATGGTTGCTCATGAAGCAAATAGTATCTTACTGTGGAATCCAAGCCGGTTATCGAGAAATTCTATGGATACAGGAAGAATTATTTTCATGATGGATGAATGCGAGGTTTTCGAGGTAAAAACGCCATCGGAAGTTTTCAAAAATACACCAGATAATAAGTTTCTACTTAACCTTTTCTGCTCCCAAGCAAAACTTGAGAACGATAACAAGGGCGAGGATGTAAAACGAGGTCTTCGGCGAAAGGCTGAAATAGGCTGGGCACCGTATAGCGCAAAGCCAGGCTACATGAACGATCCGTATGCGGAGAAGGGGAATAAGACGATCAAGAAAGATCCCGTGCGTTTTCCGATCATTCAAGAAGCATGGCGGTTACTTTTGACGGGCGCTTGGCCCACACCAAAGATATTGGATCATATCAACAATGATCTTGGTTATACTAGCCCGCGGCGGAAAAGTTTAGGCGGTAAGCCGATGGTCCGAAGCCAAATCTATACTGTTTTCAAAGATCCGTTTTATTATGGCTCATTCGAGTTTCCGGTCGGATCGGGTATATGGAGAAAAGGACTTCATGAAACAATGATCACGGAGGAAGAGTTCTGGCGCGCCCAAGAGATACTTGGTCGGAAAGGACAACCACGCCCCAAAAAGGAAGGCCATATCTACTCCGGTCTGATAGGATGTGGCGAATGTGGCGGAACTATTTATGCCGATGAAAAACATCAGCTAATATGCCCCCGGTGCAAATTGAAATTTCATTGCCCAGGCAAAATAAAATGCCCACGTTGCGGTCTTGCTATTGATAAGATGAATAATCCTAGTCGGATTAATAAAACGTATTGGCATTGTACAAAGCGGAAGAATCATGGATGCAGTCAGGGAGCGATCGAAGAAAAAGAGCTTGAGCAACAGATTTTGGAAGAGATCGATTCGATAGAAATCCCGCCGGAATTTCATCAATTCGCGATGAATCGGCTGCGCGAGGATATGAAGAAGCAAGATAAAGATACGGGAGATTTTATTGCATCACAAAAGAAAGCACTCGAAGCGATCTCTATAAAACTTCAGGGCCTTATTGATATGCGTGCGGCTGGGGAGATCACGAGTGATGAATTTGCCGCAAGGAAGGCCTCTCTTTCGCAAGAAAAGGCTCGTCTTGAGGCACTTGTGTCCGGATCGGCAGGGAATACTGAAACCGTATTGAATCGGGCCGAAAAACTCTTTTCCTTTACGGAAGATGCCAAGGAAAAGTTTATAAATGGCACTGATGATGATCGCCGGGCGATCTTCGTAAAACTCGGTACGAACCGAACTATAAGCGATAAAAAACTAAGCATTAACTTAGAAGAATCGCTTTTGCCAATGAAAAGGCTTTCGCCAGTGGTAAGACGGATAACCGAACGGTACGAACCTAAAAACGCCTCGATAAAATCAGGCGTTTTAGGGCATCTCTATGAGCAAAATCCTACAGTGCTCCGCGACCAGGACTCGAACCTGGAACCATCGCCTTAACAGGGCGCCGCTCTACCATTGAGCTATCGCGGAATGTCTTACAACCAAATCGATTATATCAAAGGCGGGTCGGAATTTCAAATGAGCATCCGCCTGAATCCCGACTTTTGCCAGGGTTCAGGCGGACGCGGAGCGGAAGTTACGGCTATCCTGCTTGCTGGGGGATCGCAACATCGATACCACCGGTGGTCGTCGTTGAAACTTCGAAATAAACATTCGATGTTCCGCCGGTCAGAAACAGGAAGGGGGCGTTTGTGGGATCGACCGTGAAAGTGAGAGGTTCGCCTGGATAGAGCGTATTAGGTGTTCCTTCGCAGGTACTGGTGCCGAGGGCGAAATTCGTCTCGGTGGGTGATGCCGGCGCTATCATGTCGCCTTGCTCGTCGGAGATGAAGCGAAGGTTGATGGGAACGCATTGAGGGATGTCTCCCAGGGTGACATTTACCATGAGCGTGAGCTCATTGCCCGCAAGCGTAGCTCCTGAGATGGCGAACGATGATTGTCCTTCGGTCCACGTGACGGATGGGGAAGCGAAGTTTGATGCGAATGTTTGGAATGTCGTAGTCGCGGGGGTCGTACTGGCGTTTTGCGTTGAAGATGCCTCCGTGGAGGAGGGGAACGTGAATGTTCCCGTGGAACTCGTGGCTTGTTCGGCGGTTTGCGGCTGGACGACCTGGGTTCCCGCTCCGAAGATGACGATGTATGCCGTAATGCCGAGCACGACAGCGAGGCACCCCAATACGATCAGGACCTTATTGAGAGTTATGTTGTGACCTCTGAAATTCATAGGATAAGAATAACTTTATTTTACCACAAACACTATTTTTTTTCTTTTCAATACAAAGGTTCCGTGGTTCGATCTGGAATGCGATTTTGAAAAATGCCGATATCGTTTTTGTTCGATACCGGCATTTTCAGAAAGATGCGCTTTTGCTATGCGCCTATCTTCGCTTTCTCCTCGGAAGGAATATCGTCGATCTCGCAGATGCCGCTCACGCAGGCGAGCTCTTTTTTCACGTCGATATTCGAATCATCCTTCTCGTAGAGGAGTATCTGCGAAAAATCGATGTTCGGAAGCTTTGCTGCCATTTCTTCATAGCGTTCCTTCGTGATCTCCTCGTAGGGCGCAAGAAGATAAACATCGTCTTCGCGAGGAAGGAAGGAAAGTCCGCCAAGGACATTCCAATTTTCATAGAGCCAGTTTGCAACCGTGATCCATTCGTCGGGACCGACGGAGATCGTGACGGACGGATTGTGTTCGGTGTAATTCTCCTTCACCATTTTCCAGTACTCGAGCTGCTGGAGTGCGGTGAGATCGTTTTTTGTGATCGCGTTATCAGGCGCCTTTACCGGGAATTCGACGACATATGTGTTCGCTGCCGAAAGCGACTGGCCAACTTCCGGAAAGTAAGGATATTTCTGATCCTTGATCATCTGAAACAATGCATCGGTCGAAGCGATGCGTACGCGGCGAATATAGTACTTCGCATGGCGCGCATGGAGGCCCGATGACGAATCGACGGTCTGGGAGAGATTACCCGAAGGTTTGACGCAGGTTGTTGCAGTTGCCGGTTTGATGCCGAATCGCTTCGCGTATTCCTGGTTCACTTCGATTGCGCGATCACGAAGTTTACGCAAGGTTCCCGGGTTCCGGACGGCGGGGCAGTCCCACTGGCCGGTGATCGAAACACCCAAAAGACGTTCTTCCTCGCAATGCTTTTTCCAGTCCTTCGAAAGATAAGGGAAGTTGGTCAGGGATGCCTGATAAGTGCCAAGAATAGCGGCAACCTTCATCTTCTTCAGAAGTGTTTCCTCGGTGTCTTCGGCGCGCGCGACGATCTCCGAAAGATTGCAATACTGTTTCGGCTGGAGCAGGATCTCACCACAGGGATTCACGCCAAGCGTATCGATGCGTTCGCCCAAAAGCTTGCGGCGGCGCTCGGGGATCTGTGTTATCAGACTGCCGCGATTGAAGATACCGCGTTCGCCGGATTTGCTTTTCACGAGCGCGAGCCATTCATCGAGGAACTGCTCGGCTGACGGTTTCTCGGTGTAGACCGCAGAGTTGTTCGCCATCATGCGCTGGGGTTCCGCGATGTAGAACTGGCCCATCTTCGCGTCGCGCATTTCCTGGTCATCGAGGTCGGAGAGGGAAATGGTCGCTGAACGGCGGACGCCACCCGAGACGACGACTTCGCCTATCTTGCAGCAGATATCATGTACATCGATGTTCGAAAGCCGCCGTCCTTGTTTAGCGAGGATCTTCCGTCGCGCAAAGATGAGGAGCGATCGGAGAGGTTCCGGTCCGGAGCTTTTGCCGCCCATCGTTTTGAGGCGAGCGCCTGCGGGACGGAGTTCCGAAAAATCAAAATCAACATCTTTTCCGTCGAACCATGTTTTGAGGCCCAAGGTCAGCGCGTCGCACCATCCTTCTTTACTGTCATCCACGACATGGGCTTTCAATTTTTCTCCGGATTGCTTTCTGATTTGCGGAAGCTGTCCGACGTTCTGGCTCTCGACGGAGAATCCGACGCCGGTGCCGCACATCGAGATGTACATCATCTCGGCGAAGTCCTCCGGTTTCTGGATCGCAATATAGGAACAGTTGTATGCTGCAACGTTCGTTGCGCGCGCCGCTTTGCCGGCAAACTGCAAAAGGCGCATCGACGGCATTGATTCCTGTTTGAGGATCGCTTCGCGGACTTCTGCATACTCGGCCTCCGTCAGTTTGTCGCCGAGATTCTCTTTCATGAAACCGATGTAACGATCGACGGTTTCGATCCATGTTTCGCGCCGGCCCTCTTCCTCGATCCATTTCGAATACGTTCGATAATAGACGAACTCGGCGAGCGCGTTATGGAAATATTTTTTGCTGTTTTCCGCGAGCTTTTGCACGTGCTCCGGAATTTCGCGCTTGCGTTCGCGTATTTGCGCGCGATCGCTGCGATAGAGAATGTATGCTTTCGCGGTTTTCGCGAAGTCCATCACAATGAGCTCGGTTTCGACCGCATCCTGGATCTCTTCGATCGTGGGAGTGTGCTCCGCGGGGAAGCGTTTATTGAGTTCGCCGATGACCTGCTCGGTCACTTTCTGTGCGTCATCCCGCAAACCTTCATTCGTGACGCTCATTGCTTTCGCAATGGCATTCATGATCCGATTTTCGTCGAATGGTACGATGCGACCGTCCCTTTTTTTGACCTGCGTGAGGTGATTTTTTGAAAAAATCATGAATGTAATTTTTTTATTGCGCTGATCTTTCAGCAAGTTTCATATTTCGCCAAGAACTCGTTTCAAAACAGTGTGAAAATTTTGAAATGAGTTCCCGTCTGCCGTGGCAGGTTGTCTCACGTATCGGTGAACGGCAACGAACTTCTGAAATTTCAGCGCACAAGGTTTTTTTATTTCGACTTAGCAATTGTAGCATATGCACAAGCTGTGCATAACTCCCAAAAAACCATATAATTCCTTAGCTTTATTACTTTGTCAAAACGTGATGAAATAGAAATGAAAAATAAGGCGTTTTCTCTTTTACGGTTGTTTTTGGGGAAAATGTTATAATGAAACCATGGCAATAGTGTCAAATAAAAACGTTTCCCTGATGCTCCGGGAGATCGGCGAACGCCTTGCGATGAAGGATATTCCCTTCAAGCCTCGGGCATATGAAAAAGCAGCCGACGTGATCGACGGCCTCGAGGAAAATGTCGTGGATATGTATAAGACCGGCGGACGGAAGGCGCTCGAGGCGATTCCGAGCGTCGGTAGTTCGATCGCGGAAAAGATAGAAGAGCTTTTGAAGACGGGCCATGTGAAATATCTGGAAGGTCTTGAACGGAAAACGCCGGTTGACCTTGCGGGATTATCGCGCATTGAAGGATTGGGACCGAAATCGATCAAGACATTGTACCAGAAACTGGACATCCGCACGGTTGCGGAACTTGAGGCGGCGGCAAAGGCGGGAAAGATCGCGAAGCTCGAAGGATTTGGCGTAAAGAAAGAGGAAAATATCCTGAAAGGCATCGGTTTCGCGAAATCTTCCGGTGGTCGGTTCGTTCTTGGATTTGAGATGGCGGAGATCCGGGAAATAGAAAAACGCGTGAACGATCTGCCGCAGACGAAAAAAGTAATCGTCGCCGGTTCGGTGCGGCGGAGAAAGGAGACGATCGGCGACGTCGACATTCTGGCGATCTCAAAAGATCCAAAACCGATCATGGATTTTTTTACGACGATGCCGGAGGTCGTGAACGTGATCGCGCACGGTGAAACGAAATCTTCCATAAAATTAAAATCAGGGATCAATGTCGATCTGCGCGTAGTGTCAGAGAAATCGTACGGTGCGGCACTCAATTATTTCACCGGATCGAAGGATCATAATGTTGCCTTGCGGCGGATAGCGATCGCACACGGATGGAAGTTGAATGAGTACGGACTTTTTGAGGGAGAACGAAGGAAGGAGAAAGGAGAAGATGACGGAAGGATGATTTCCGGAGAGACGGAGGAAGAACTGTACCGCAAGCTTGGCATGGAGTACATCGAACCGGAGCTTCGGGAAAATACCGGCGAAATCGAAGCGGCCCTAAGGCAAGCCGAGGGCAAGCCCGGAGGTTTGCCGAAAATTATCGGCTACGATGATCTTTGCGGCGATCTTCAGGTGCAGACGGATTGGACCGACGGAACGGATTCGATCGAAACGATGGCGAAGGCCGCGATCGCGCATGGCTTGGAATATATCGCGATCACGGACCATACGAAACGCCTTGCCATGACGCATGGCCTGAACGAAAAACGCATCTTGGAACAGATGGCGGAGATCGACCGGCTGAATAAGAAATTCAAAGGGAAAATAACGATCCTGAAGGGGAGCGAGTGCGACATTCTGCGCGATGGTTCGCTCGATCTGCCGGATAAGATCCTCGCCAAGCTTGATGTGGTCGGTGCTTCCGTCCATTCTTATTTCAATCTTTCGCGCGAAGAACAGACGGAGCGCGTGAAGCGTGCCATGGAAAATCCGAACGTCGATATTCTGTTTCATCCGACCGGCCGGGTGATCAACCGGCGTCCCGCCTACGACATTAATATAGAGGAGCTTATCGCGGCGGCGAGGCGAACGGGGACGATCATGGAGATTGACGCGTTTCCCGACAGGCTTGATCTCAAAGACGAGCATATTCGACTGTGCGTCGAGGCCGACGTGAAGATGGCGATTGATTCAGACGCTCATTCGCCGATGCATTTCCCCTATCTTGAATATGGTATTGCACAGGCAAGGAGGGGATGGGCGACCAGGGCGGATATTATCAATGCGTGGCCGCTCGAGAAGATGCTGAAGTTCTTGAAGAAGTAAAAATTTTCGTTCTCCGTGCCCGCATGCGTGGATACGGGCTCCGGCGGAGGTATCCACGCCTCTTTTTTAAGCATGATAGTCCCGCCGCGGCGAGACCATAGCCACAGGAACGGGACTGCGGAATGAGTATGTTATACTTATATCAATGAAAGATGAAACCCCGCGCGAGAAACTATCGATGAAGAAGCAGGTTGTCGCCGGTTTTGTGATCTATCGCCGCACGACCGAGGGTGTGAAATTTCTTCTGCTTTATCGCCGCGGGAGCTATTGGAACTTTCCAAAGGGTCATTTCGAACCCGGTGAGCGGACGATCGATACGGCACTTCGGGAGCTCGAGGAAGAGACCGGCATCAAAAAGTCCGAACTCCATATCGTTCCGAATTTTCGCGCTTATGAACGGTTTCATTTTCAGGTTGGAGACGAAAGGATATTCGACACGGTCATTTTGTTCCTTGCCGAGACGCGCAAGGCGGAGATACGGATCGAACCGCGCGAGCACAGCGGCTATGGCTGGTTTTTGCCGCGCGACGCGTCGAATGTCATCGGAAAGAAGTATGAAGATACGCGCAAGGTGTTGCGGCAGGCAAATCTGTTCCTTGCCGAACGCCGCAAGCGGTATCAACATCGTCCGCTAGAGAAAAAAGAACAGGAACATTCCGAGAAGGAAGAGAAAATAAAAAATCCGCAATAAGCAGATTTTTATCGTATAAAATATCTCTCTCGCCCTCGCGAAGGCGAGAGTCTACGCTTCATCGTTGCCCGATAATAGATTTTTCCATTATATAATGTGCCACCAGGTTTGTTGGCCGAAATGTATATGAAATATTGTTTTTCCATAAAGACAGTATTTCATCTCTAGATTAAAAAGATATCAAAAGCATGGAACCTCGACCGGGTCGAGGGCGACAGAAGACTCATGTTTTTAGCGTAATCAGGTGACATTAAAAAATCCGCAGAAATGCGGATTTTTTAATTGATCACTACTTTACGGCCTCGAGAACTTTCTTGAACACTTTCGGTTCATTCTCTGCGAGATCCGCGAGGATCTTTCGGTCGAGCGTCACTTTTTTCTTCTTGAGCGCGGCGATCAGCTTGCTGTAGGAGATGCTTTCTTCGCGCGCAGCGGCATTGATCTTTACGCTCCAAACGCGGCGGGCGGTCCGCTTCTTTTCCTTGCGCCCACGGAAGGCATGGCTCCATGCGTGAAGCAGGGCTTCCTTGGCGGCGCGTTCTTTTGTGCTGCGGCCCCAAGAGAAACCTTTTGCGTACTTTAGGGTTTTATTGCGATGCTTTAAAGCGTTGACTCCTCGTTTTACTCTCGGCATGTTAGTAGTTGATTATCTTTTTCATCGGATAGTCGAGCGAAAGCGTTTTGCGCTTGCTCTGGATCTTCCTTGCGTTCTTGCGCGTGCGGAAATGGTCTACGGCCATGGGGCGGCGGACGACTTTACCGTTCTTTGTGATCTTCACGCGTTTTGCCAAAGCTTTCGAAAAAGACATGATAGGAAATAATGGTTTAAATAACGAAGTTGAGTATACAGGATAGCCGCTTTTTTTGCAATGGGTTTATTGTCGTCCTCGTCCCTCGACAGCCTTGGGATAAACTCCGGCGGGGATCCAGGTTTCTTTTTCTGATTTTGGGATCAGTCTTAGCTTTTTATGATCTTGGCGATCTGGACGCTTGGTCCGTTCTGGCCGAAGCGCGGGGGATGGAGCTCGCGGTGTTCCGTGGGAAGCATCTTCAGGAATTCTTTCAGTTTTTCCATTGCGAGATCCTTGTTCCGTTTTTCGCGGCCACGGAGCCGGAGCACCACTTCGATCGGATGTCCTTCAGCGAAGAATTTTTCCGCCTGGCGGACTTTCACCATAAGATCGTTCTGTGCGGCACGAACCGTGATCTGCACATGCTTCATCTCGGCGCTTTTCTGGGCTGCCTTTTCTTTCTTCTCGCGTTTCGCTTCTTCGTAACGGAATTTGTCGTAGCTCATAATGCGTGCAACCGGCGGTTTTGCCGCGGGAGCGATCAGAATAAGATCAATCCCTTCTTCGGGTCGCGTCAATGCGATCGCCTGGTCGCGGCTGATGACGCCGAGATTTTCGCCGTTTTCGCCGACCACGCGGAGTTCCGATGCGGTGATCTGATGGTTCATCAGCGGCCGTGGCGGCTGGATCGGCATTGGCCGGCGCTGAAATCGATTGTTGCTCATAGGAGGCATGAGGCCATTATAGCATGAAGAATATGGGTCTGTCATTCCGCCTGCCCATCGTAGCTTCAGCGAAGACGGGAATGTCGCGAGGGATCATTTTTTTGAACGAACGCAGGATTCTTCGTTATCGCTCAGAATGATGGGGGAGATATCTTTTATGTTATACTGGATCCATGGAAACAACGCCGACGGTCACGCCCTCTTCCGGTTATCAAAAGCTCGGCCGCAAAACGCTTATGCTGTTTGTTTCCCAACAGATCGCGCCGAGCATCATTATTTTTATTGGGGCTATTTTTCTCGTGATCGCACAGGGGAGCGGGATTTTTGCGAAAACGCCTCTTGCTCCATGGAGCATTTTTATCGTGCTCGGAGTATGGGCCTTATTTGTTCTGACGTTTGTTCTGACATTTTTTATTACCTATCTTACCTATGTAAACTACGTATTCATGCTTGATGATGACGCATTGAAGATCCGGCGGGGGATCCTCAGCAAGGAAGAGATTTCCATTCCGTATCGTCAGATCCAGGATGTGGACATCGAGCAGGGCATCTCGGATCGCATCTGGGGCGTAGCGCGCCTCGCGATCCTTACGGCCGGCCATGAAGAAGCAAAAGAAGGCGAAGAAGATACCTCGGAAGGTGTTTTTCCCGCCATCGATCGCGAACTCGCCGAATCCTTGCAGACTGAGCTTTTGAGACGCGCTGACGTCGAGAAGGTGACGGACCAGAAATAGTATTTAATTTGTCGTGGTCCGCGGAGGCGGACCATCCCGTGCTTTCTTTTCGAAAACTATGCGTATGTTCCATTTTGAACAAGCATATAATTTATAGTCGTTGACGGATATTGTAGTGTTGCTTCCTTGGTGTTTTTATGTTATTCTATGTATAGCGCGAAAGCGCAATTTGGGGACGCACTGGCTTCGATAGTGATGTTCCATGAGTTTGCGGGCCGTGGGCGACGACGTACTCGTCGTATCATTTAAACTGCCAACACAAAAGTTGCAGCTCCGGCGTTCGCGTTTGCCTAATCGGCTGACCTACGTCGGGATCGGCGGATCCGGGTTCCTTGGGTCCATCGCCGGTCTTATATAAGGGAACTTAACGCTATTCGATGATCCTGTGGATGGCGTGACACTAATGGATCAAAACCTGTCTAACTTTCGTTAAACTACACCCGTAGACGGCTCATTGGCTTCATCACTAGACGGCGGTTCGATTCCGCCCGTCTCCACAGATAGTCCGAGAGGTTGATATAAGCAAATCACGGGTAATCATTTCTTGGCAATGATTTCCTTAAGTTTTTCAATTTCTCCTTTCAATTCAACCATCCTTATTTCCCGCCCCACCATCGATTTGTTTGCCTGCTCGAGCGATTCATTGGTCGCAGCGAGCTCGTCTATGTTTGTCGCGGCTAACTTTTCGGCCACCTTTTGCAGGGTAATGTCACGTATGTTGCACTGGATCATCTCCGATCCATCGACACGATATTTGTATTTGTTGCTCACAAACCCAACCTGGTGTTCCTTTCCGTCCTTGGACTGAAGCGGTATTTCGGATTTAGTATGTCCCACCTTTTGCAATTCTTCGAATGATTCCTTGCTAGCCTCAACGTCTTTTATCGCTCTAAGCTCCCAAATCTTCTTCCCTATGATTTCATCGAGGGAATATCCGAGCAAGTCCAGCAAAAAGGGGTTGGCGTCAATGATCTTTTCCGTCACGGGATCAATAAGCAAGATGCCGTCCTGGGCCGTCTCGAAAAGTTTTCGGTATCGCAGCTCGGAAGCGGCGACATCTACAAGAGCCGCTTCATGTTTTGCTTCAACACGGGCAAGCTCCTTCGTTGTCACGGCAAGTTGCTTGGCTTTGGTACGGAGCGCCGTCGCCACTAAGGCAAGCTTCTTTCTGGCAATTTCCTTTTGACTTGCCGTCACGGCAAGCTTCTTTCTGATACTTTCCTTTTCCCTTGCTGAGGTTTTAAGCGTGCGGATCGTATTTCTTAATTCGGAAATAAGAGTTTCTTTTTTCATGTTATAATTGAATTATACACCCAATTCTTTTTACGCGAGTAAACAGCTCAAGCAACGAACGCGATACGACATTACTTTCCACCTGAAATTTTTTATATCCACATAGGTGCATGTCAAAATCCATGCCTCGTAAAACTTTCTTTATCGTCCCTGGTTTTAAGATGTCATCTACAAGCCGTTCGTTCCTATGGCTTCGAAGATTTCTGGAGCAAAAAGGATTCAAGGTATTGATCGCGCCTATCACATGGAATTATCGGACGATGGATGATTATGTCGCCGAGTTCAAGGTCTTTTACGAGAAAAATAGATCGAAGGAAAACTATCTGCTTGGTTTCTCTTACGGTGCGGTGATCGCCCTCTTGTCGGCGAACGATCTTCGGCCCGAAAAGGTTTATCTTTGTTCATTGAGTCCCGATTTCAAGGAGGATCTTCCGATGATGAAGTCTCCGGAAATGAAATCGTGGATCGACCGGTTCGTCGGTAAAAGAAGACTGGCTGAAATCAAACGACGCAGCGGCAGGGAAGCGGCACGGAATTTGCAGATCCCTTCGGTCGTCTTTTATGGAGGATTTGAAGGGGAAAAGTTCCCTTCGCTCAGAATACGATGCGAAGAGACGGCAAGCTTGGCGAAACGCTCGAAGCTGGTTATAGTAAAAGACGCACCCCATGATATAAGATATCCGGAATATCAGAAGGCCATTTTGAGGATATTGAGGCTTGTATGATCAATTGATGGCTCGTACCGTGTAAGTATTGTTTGTTCGACTATTTTGCTATGATATAAATCATGAAAACAGAAAATCCGGGGAAGGAATTTTTGGAATACTTGGCGGCAAACGAAGGGAAGCCGATCGATCCTGCGGTTGCGGGCGCGGCGCGGCAGGAGCTCGCACA
>Ga0224530_1000153_pt1 | contig 47083 bp, 41 predicted proteins | sample CBST75metaG_FD_179873 | JGI IMG/M metagenome (GOLD analysis project Ga0224530, IMG submission 179873) | Peat soil microbial communities from Stordalen Mire, Sweden - C.B.S.T75 | ecosystem: Environmental > Terrestrial > Soil > Wetlands > Peat | place: Sweden: Norrbotten County, Stordalen Mire...
GAATACGGCAAAAATCGTGATACCAAAACCATCATCGAGATGCCGCCGATCGCGCTATGGGCCTTGTGGCGCGATTTGATTTCATGCCGCGTGTGGCTTTGAACGTTTTTCAACAAGTTCCTAGAGCAGCCCAAAGCTCTCGCTGAACACGCCAATGAAGGCCATTTTCAAATTCGTCGATCAAAAGTATGCCATTGGATGCCGTAGCCATGGCCAAACCGATATGGAACATGCGCCGCAGCCCATCCCCCATCGAGCCGAGCGGAATCCGCCCTTCGCCTTCTACTTTAAGCAAAGCGACCCGCGTTCTGAGCCTGCCTGCTATGTAGTCCAATGCCTCTATGCGTGGATTAAGCATGCGGAGCCAATTGAGAACCCGTTCTTGGCCAGGACCCTGGATCAGAGCATCCCACAGTGAAGCGGCTTTTTCCTCACTGAAGCCGATTGCCGGAAGATGAGAAACAACAAGCGCGCCTTCATTAGGCAGTCTGTCTGTGTCCAACGTTCGAGGGCGAAGAGGGAGTTGTCTCCTGGTTATCAGAGCAACTTGCTTGTCGCCTCGGAAGACCTGGAATGCCAGTTCTAGATGATCCACTGTGATATGTCCCGGAAGTGCAGGAACATACCGTCGAATTCCATCTTCGTCCACGATGATGTCATGCCATTGCATGCTCACACGCAGAGGCGCTTGGTCACCGATTCTCTCAATCAAGACAGGAAAAATCTCCGCGTTGGGCGGTGATCCTTTCCTATGGAACAGGTCGAAAATCGGATGACGAAGCGGCGTGCCTTCCTCATTCGAACCGTCTGCCTCCCAAGGACGAAGCGCTTCTTGGCTGCGAAGGGAAGCTGTCTGAAGGATATCTGTAACCGGAGACCTGCCCGCGTACATACCAATAGCTTCCAGAAGGCAACTCTTCCCGGTATTGTTTTCCCCGACGAACAGATTTAGCCGCCCAAGCTTGGGTAGCGTGAGGTCGCGGAATAGCTTAAAACCGACGATGTGCAGGGACTCAATCATAGATCGCATACAGTTTACCGTCTTCTGATCCGATTCCAACACCCTACTTCTTCGCCCTCTTATAAAACGGAATCGCCACCTGCTTCGCCCGTACCCGATTGGCGCGCACCTGCACCAGCACATCGGCCCCGCTGGCAGCCATCTCCGTCGGCACATAGGCCAGCGCGATATTGGTCTTCAAGAACGGTGCCGGACTTCCGGATGTAATCGCGCCAATGTGCTCTCCATCCAGTGACAGTACTTCGTACCCATCCCGCCCAATGCCCCGCTCCACCATCTCCAGCGCCACCAGCTTGCGTTTCGGCCCGCCCGCAGCCTGGATCGCCAGCAAGGCGTCCCGTCCAATAAACTCGCTCTTGTCCAGCTTGAGAAAGTGGGTCAGCCCCGCTTCCAGAACATTGATCTGGTCCGAGATCTCGTGTCCGTATAGGCTCATGCCGGCCTCCAGGCGCAAAGTATTGCGCGCGCCCAGGCCGCAGGGCCGGATACCGAACTCAGCGCCCGCTTCCATCAGCGCATTCCAGACTTTCACGGTCGTCGGCTCGTCGGCGGGAACATACACCTCAAACCCGTCCTCGCCGGAGTAGCCGGTGCGCGCAATCAGCACATTGGGCACTCCAGCCACCTCGCCGAACGCGAACCAGTAGTTCTTGATCGCCGCCAGATCGACCTTGGTCAGTTTCTGCAACGTCTCCAGCGCCCGCGGCCCCTGCACGGCAATTTGCGAGTAATAGCTGGAGTAGTCGCTGATGTGGACCGACGGGAACCCGCCCACCTGCTTGCGAATCCAGGCATAATCTTTATCCTTGGTGCCTGCGTTTACCACCAGCAGATAGTCGTTGTCGCTCAGCTTGTGGACCAGGATGTCGTCCACAAACGTGCCCTCCGGGGTGAGCAAGGCGGAGTAGTGCGCCTGCCCGTCCTTCAGCCGCGAGGCGTCGTTCATGGTGATGTGCTGCACGGCGGCCAGCGCTCCGGGGCCGCGGAACTGGATCTCGCCCATGTGGCTCACGTCGAACAGGCCCACGCCGGTGCGCACGGCCAGGTGTTCGGCAATCAGACCGCCTCCTGGACCCGGGTACTCCACCGGCATGTCCCATCCGCCAAAATCCACCATCTTGGCCTTCAGGGCGCGATGGGTAGCGTTGAGGGCGGTCTTTTTCAGTTCAGGGGCGGCGGGCGTGGCGGTAGTGGTCATGGGGTCCTTTCAAAGCCTTACTGTACCTTGCCTACGATAGGGATTCGCCCGGCGCGGGGTCAAACCGGCCCCCCGCGCTTTAGGATGAAAAGAAACACTGATCCGAAAAGAAACCGGAAGGAAACAACGATGAATCATCTTCGCGGAGTGATGCTGCTGGCTGCGGGCGGCTTTGCCTTGTACCAGGGCTGGAAAATCCACACCGGGACCCATGCCTTGTGGGCTTACGGGCTGGGCGTGCTGGCGGTTGGCGTGGGCGTCTGGCGGATACTTCACGGGCCAGACCGTCCGCGGGCGTAATTGCGCCGGTGCGGTTGCAGAATGTACCTTCGCCTCGTTTGTCGCGGGGAAAGCCCATCTGAGCCTTGCCAACGATTGTCCCGCAGGCAACTCGCGAGGCAACGCCGGGCTCTTACCGATGCAGTGAGCTGGCCTTGGGCCCGGCACGCGGAGGCAAGAGATGGGGATCGCAATGAGCAATGGGCTGGCGCTGGTGCGCTGGCATGGTTTTCGGTTCTTGAATGGCGGTATCACGCAAGGCGATATTGCCTGGTTGCTCATTGGGGTGGCTCTTGCCGTCGTGGCGATCTGGGCGTACTCGCGGCGAAGACGCCGCTGGTTTTAGGTCGTTATCGCCTTGCGTTGACTCCTCAAATCCGGGCAAATACTTTCCTCAGCGGCAGCAGCGGGAAGCGGGGGTCCTTGGCGGCTCACCTTTTCCGCGCCCGCCAAAACGAACTGACGCCCAGGTAGAAGAACAGCGCCACAATTCCGGCCGTCACCAGAAATGTCGAGTGGCCGGGGCCGCTGCGCCAACTGGCCCTCAACTGCCAAAGTTTGGGCGAAAAGACCAGTACAGGCAGAAAAAAGAATACCCCGGTGACTTCCAGCCACAGAATGCCGCCGACGCGGGTGAAAGGGCGCAGAAAACCGCCTACGCCGCGGCCCAAGCCCCGGGTCACCTTGCCTGCGGTCTTGCCCGTGGCGCGGCTCTGCGCGGCTGCCGCCGCCTGTTGCTGGGCGGGAGCGCTGGCTGCGGTTTGTGCGCTGGCGGCAAGTCGTTGCCCGGCAACGCGTCCGGCAATCCGCAGGCCGATACCCAAGGTTCGGCCGATGGTTTGAGGTCTCATTCCGTTTATGATGGTAGCAGCGGCCCTTGCTTCACTGCCCATCGCCATTTTTCTGCTGCCTTCGGGTTGCTCCCAAACGGCAACGGACGTAAGGTAGATAAAACCACGCAGCTCCCCGCGCTTTCGCTTGCGCTGGCCGCCGCTCTTGGAGGGAACCATGACATCTCGTCTGCGCGAACTGATTCAGCAACTGGGCGAGGCCATCCATGAGTCGGTCATCGAGAGCGAGCAGATCGCCGGGGTGGTCCAGGATATCCGCCAGCACGGATTCGACGTCCTGCTGATGTTGGAGGCCACCATCGGCCTCAACGAGGTCTCTTCCAAGGACTCCGAAGACGCCGAGGACGACGCGGAAGAGGGCAGCGAGGATGCGCCCTTCAGCAAAAACGACCTCCACTTCCTCCACTCCCTGCGCATCTCCGTTGAGGGCGAAGGCGAGAACGCGTCTGACTCAGACACTGACTAGGCCGCCCACCTGGCAGTGCAAAATTGCTCGGCGTCACCCTGCGAAATTGGATCGGGAGAGGTTTCCGGTTGGATTCTCCGCCCGCCCGGAGCATACTGTTGCCATGGCCACGCTACCCATCGATGAGCCCTTTGTAACGGTCGCGGAGTACCTAAAGACCAGCTACAGGCCCGACTGCGACTACGTGGATGGCCGCATCGAGGAACGGAACGTGGGCGAGTACGATCATGGCTATCTGCAAACACTGCTGGCGGTACTCTTCACCAATCACCGGGTCGCCTGGGACGTGCGCGCAGTCACGGATGTAAGAACCCAGGTCAGTCGCTCCCATTTCCGTGTTCCCGATCTTTCGGTGCTTCGTGCCGATGCGCCCAAAGAACAGATTCTCACCCACCCTCCGCTCATTGCCATTGAGATCCTCTCGCCCGAAGACCGCCTGAGCCGCTTCCAAGATCGCATCGACGATTACCTGGCATTTGGCGTGGAGAATATTTGGGTTCTGGACCCAGAACGCCGTACCGCCTGGATCGCCACTCGGGATGGGCTGCATCTGGTGCAGAACGGCGAGCTCACCGTGCCGGACACACCGATCCGCGTGGTGCTAAGCGAATTATTTGCAGAGCTGGATAGGGTATAAGCCGACTGCGCAGGTTGATCCTTCTATAGCAAAGAAAAATGCCGAGGCGTGAGCCCCGGCATTTTTGTCTCTGCAGCAAAAAACCGTCTAGCTCTTCAGCGCCACCCGGATGTGCAGCTCCTTCAATTGCTGCTCACTGACCGTGGTGGGCGCTTCGGCCATCAAATCAATGGCCTTGGCGGTCTTGGGGAAGGCGATCACCTCGCGCAGGCTGGGCGCGCCGGCCAGCAGCATCACAATGCGGTCCAGACCCAGCGCGATGCCCCCATGCGGCGGCGTGCCGTACTCCAGCGCATCCAGGAAGAACCCAAACCGCGCCCGCGCCTCTTCGTCCGAAATCCCCAGCGACTGGAAGATCAACTGCTGCACGTCCTTGCGATGAATACGGATGGATCCCGAACCCAGCTCTAGCCCGTTCATCGCCAGGTCGTAGCAGTTGGCCCGCACACTGGCCGGGTCTGTCAGCAGGTTGGCCATATCGGCCTCGTGCGGCGCGGTGAACGGATGGTGCGCCGGCACCCAGGTCGCGGTCGCCAGGTCGTACTCGAACATCGGAAAGTCAACAATCCAAATCGGTTGGAAAGCCTTCGCCCCGTCCACGGCCGTGCCCGTCCGCTCCGCGGCTTCGCGAACCGCCGTATCGGTCACGCCAAAGGCTCCATGCTTGTCCGCATACTTCTTGGCCAACTCGCCGCGGAAGTTCCCGGCGGCCATGTAGACGTTGATCTCCCGCTCGCTCAGCCGGCCTGGGAACTTGGTGTCGCTGGCCTTCACCGGGTGAGCCGGATCGCCAGCCACAATGATCACAAAGTCGCCCTCTTCGGCTCCCACCAACTCGCGCACCTTGGCTGCGGCCTCAGGAAAACCCTTGGCCAGCCGCTTGAAGTCGTCGATGAACTTGGCGCCCTTCTTCAGGTCGAACAGCGGATGGTTGTCTTCGCGTTCCTTGCGGCTCAGCTCGCCCACCTTGGGAATGCGCAGCGCCACCACCGGCAGCGCCGGATCGATCAGCAACTTGCCCAGATCTTCATCCTTGAAGGCCGGGCGCACGTCGGTCAGCCCGGGCAGGCGCATGTCGGGCTTGTCGCTGCCATACTGCCGAATCGAATCGTCGTACGTAATCCGCGGAAACGGCGTGGGCAGCGTGACCCCGGCCGCAGCAAAACCCGCCGCCAAAAACTTCTCCGCCACCGCAAACACCGTCTCCTGGTGCGGAAAGCTCATCTCGATATCCACCTGGGTGAACTCGAGCTGCCGGTCGGCGCGCAGGTCCTCGTCGCGGAAGCAGCGCGCAATCTGGAAATATTTGTCGAACCCCGAGCACATCAAAATCTGCTTGAAGATTTGCGGCGACTGCGGCAGCGCGTAAAACTCGCCCGGATGCACGCGGCTCGGCACCAGAAAATCTCGTGCGCCCTCCGGCGTGCTCTTGGTCAGGATCGGGGTCTCAATCTCCAAAAATCCCTGTTGGCTCAGGCTCTCGCGAATGGCCAGCGTAATGTCGTGCCGCAGCCGAAAGTTGTGCTGCATCTCCGGCCTGCGCAGGTCCACGTAGCGGTACTTGAGCCGCGTCTCCTCGTTCTGGATCGCCTCTTCCGACGGCGAAAACGGAGCTAGGCGCGCGTCGTTCAACACCAGCAACTCGGTCGCCTCAATCTCCACTTCGCCGGTCGGCATTTTGGGATTGATGGCGTCGGCGTCGCGCAGCCGCACCTTGCCCACCGCGGCCACCACATACTCCGGCCGGATTTGCTCGCCCTTGGCGTGGCCCTCGGGGATCAGGTCTTTGTCCAGCACCACCTGGGCAATCCCGGTCCGGTCGCGCACATCCAAAAAGATGAGGCTGCCGTGATCGCGGCGGCGGTTCACCCAGCCCATCAGAACCACTTGCTGGCCAGCGTTCGCGGCGCGTAGTTCGCCGCAGAGATGAGTCCGTTCGAGGCTACCTAGAAAATCAAGCACGACGTGTGTCCTTTTACTTGCAGGTGTGGCGTTATGAGAGCCCGATAAAAACGATGCTGTCATCCGAAAACAAAGCTGTCATCCTGAGCGACCGGAGCGAAGCGCAGGGAGTCGAAGGACCTGCTGTTGCTTTTGATCTTGCCTTGGCATCAAGCTGGGTGCCCCATCCATGCCGCGTTTTTTGCGGCATGGGTGGGAAACCACAAATCCCGGTCGGTTATTCCGAAAGAAAGACAACCAGCTCCGCGCGCGGAACCTTGGTTTGCAAGCCGGTGGCGAAGGTCTTCACTGTCAGAATACCGGATTGAAGCTCGTCTTCGCCCAGGATCACGATGCACCGGGCCGTCTTGTCCGCTGCATCGAACGACTTTTTCAGCCGGAAACTGCCCTCGCCGAGCTCAACATGCAGCCCCGCGTGGCGCAGTTCCCTGGCCAGATTCAGCGCGGCGGCGTTCATCCCTTCGCCCAGCGGCGCAATATACGCGTCGGCCTTCATCTCCACTGCCGCAGTCTCCAGCGCCAGCAGCGTAAGGACAAGCCGGTCCTCGCCCATGGCAAAGCCGATGCCCGGCGCTTTCGGCCCGCCAATCATCTCGCTCAGCCCGTCGTAGCGCCCGCCGCCCAGCAGAGCGTTCTGCGCGCCCAGCCCGCCGTGGGTGAACTCGAAGGTGGTCCGGGTGTAGTAGTCCAGTCCCCGCACCAGCCGGTGATTCCGCGTGTAAGGAACCCCCGCCGCATCCAGCGCCGCCGTCACCGCGGCAAAGTGGGCAATCGAGTCCGCATCCAGAGAGTCGGCAATCCGCGGCAGCGTCTCGATGATCGGCTGATCCGCCGGAACCTTGCAGTCCAGCACCCGCAGCGGATTGGTCACGGCGCGCCGCTGGCAATCTTCACACATCTGCGGAGCCAAAGGAATCAGCGCCTCGCGCAGGGCTTCGTTGTAGCGGGCGCGGTCCGCGGCCGACCCCACGGAGTTCAGGTGCAGCGTCCAGCCGGTAATCCCCAGCTCGTCCAGCAGCGTGGCCAGCATCTCTAAGACTTCAGCGTCTCTCAAGGGGCTTTCGCTGCCCGCGGAAACCGGCCCAATCACCTCCGCGCCAATCTGCGAGAACTGCCGGTAGCGGCCCTTCTGCGGCCGTTCGCGCCGGAACTGCGGCCCAATGTAATAGAGCTTCTGCAACTGCCCGGTCTCGCCCAGCTTGTGTTCGATATACGCGCGCACCACCCCGGCGGTGTTTTCCGGCCGCAGGGTCAGCGACTGGGCCTTCTCCGACTGCGCGCGCGCGCGGTCTTCCCAGGTGTACATCTCTTTGGAAACAATGTCGGTTTCCTCGCCCACGCCGCGCGAAAACAGCGCCGTGTCCTCGAAGACCGGGGTGCGAATCTCGCCGAAGTTGTAGCGCGCAAAAACCGACCGGGCCGTAGCCTCGATCCGGTTCCACAGTGCGGTCTCCGGCGGCAACAAGTCGCGCGTCCCGCGAATGGCTTTCAGTGTCTGGCTCATAGTGTTAACCTTTGGGTCAATTCTTAGGATACCAAGGCAGGCGCGATGGCATTGCATGCAGCAGCGATGATGGCGTTTTTCGTGGACCAGATGGCGCAAGCGCCGGTTGTGGTGAATTGCCCGGCATTAGCGCCGGAATCACCTTGGAAGTGGATCATTCAAAGCGTGGCACCTGTAGCAGGCGGCACATTGATAGCTGTTTGGTCCTTTGTAGCGAATCGCAAATCTGAACAGCGGCAATGGGTGAGGGATCAAAAGAAGGCCGAATGGCGGGAACTATTTGGTGCGTTTACAGAGGTCAAGAAGAAATATCTCCCTATCTACGAAAATGAACAAACAGCGAAGGCGTTTACTGAAAACTGGAACGAAATGGAGCAAACAATCGATTCCATAGCAATGCCGTTCGTTTTTGTTGCGCAGAAGCTAATAGACATCGAATTCTACGATGCCTTGCAAGATTTCAAGGACAAAGCATCGAAAGATCGTGACAGCCTGCAGGAGCTAATCAAAAGTCAACTGACTCGACTGATCGAAGGTACTGAAAGAAATCAGATTCAAGAAACATACCTTGATGTTGAAAATGAATATATGCGTATTGTTTTGGAGATGAGGAGATTTGCCGAGGAAGATCTCGACATAAAGACACCAGCGAAGCCATTGTGGCGTCGTACGTCCTCGCGAATATATGCGTGGATAAAGCATCCATTTGGTGGATCGCACGACACAAGACAGGATCCGCCGCCAATTGCTGGAGAATAGAAACTTTGAAGGCGCATCCCATGAACCCCGAGGTCATTCTGACACAAGACGAATCCGGCTGGATTGTCGCCGAAGTTCCGGAATTGCCCGGCTGCGTAAGCCAGGGCAAAGATGAGGCGGAGGCGTTGGCTAACATCAAAGAGGCCATCGTCGCTTGGCGCTGGGCCGAAGAACAAAAACGTACGGAAGCCGCGTCTTAACCTCGAACAGCGCGCGAACTCGCCCCGTAGGGGCGGCAGGACAATAGCCCCGGGTGGACCCTGAGCGCAGCGAAGGGGGAACCCGGGGAAACCTGCCCCCAAACCCCTACGCGCCCCGAAGGGCCGCGCTGAATCATCGCAAGGCATGTTGCGGCCCGACCAACCAGACTCCGTTACAAAAACATCGCCTCACGCAAAATGGTGCCTCACGCTCACCGCTTGATCGCCTCGATCAACGCCCCATCGATCCGCGTCTGCCACCCCGGCCCGGTAGCTTTGAAATGCTCAATCACTTCGGGCGATAGCCGCAGCGAGACCAGCTTCTTTGTCGGAGCCTTTTGCGGGCCGCGCTTGCCTCTGCGCACCACCTTGCCCTTGCGAATCAGATCGGCCTGCCCCAACCACGCCCGCGTGGCCTCGGCGTCGTTCGGGTCGTAAGGGCCGTCCTCCGGCTCGTAGGGGATGGGATCGCCCTCTTTGGTTGCCTTCACGCGCTCCCAGTCGGTCTCACTCTTTGTCTTGTTCATCGTGACGCAAGTTGAGGCTCAATACGGTTTAATCGCAGCTACAATATATGCGAAAGACAAGCTGAATCGCCACATTCCCTCCCCGCACCCTGCATCCTCCCGCCCCCAGCCGCATCCAAAACGCCATGGAATATCGTCTGCTGGGAGGCTCAGGCCTCAAGGTTCCCGTACTCAGTTTTGGCACCGCTACGTTTGGCGGCGCTACGGAGTTTTTCAAAGAATGGGGCGCGACCGACGTGGCCGAGGCCAGCCGCCTCATCGACATCTGTCTCGAAGCTGGCGTCAACCTGTTCGATACCGCCGACATTTACTCGGACGGCAGCTCGGAAGAGGTTCTAGGTAAAGCACTTGCTGGTAAGCGCGATAAGGTGCTGATCTCCACCAAAACCACCTTCCGTCTGGGCGACGGGCCCAACGACGTTGGCTCCTCCCGCTACCACCTGCGCCGGGCGCTCGAAGCCAGTCTCCGCCGCCTGGGCACCGATTATGTGGACATCTACCACTTGCACGGCTTTGACGCGCTGACCCCGGTCGAAGAGGTGCAGGACACGCTGAACAAGTTCGTCCGCGAGGGCAAGGTGCGCTACATCGCTGCCTCCAACTTCTCCGGCTGGCATCTGATGAAGTCGCTCTCCGTGGCCGAGCGCTATGGCTGGACGCCCTTTGTGGCTCACCAGGTCTGCTACTCGCTCATCAGCCGCGAGTACGAGTGGGAACTCATGCCCCTCGGCCTCGACCAGAAGGTCGGCGCGCTGGTGTGGAGTCCCCTGGGATGGGGCCGTCTGACCGGCAAAATCCGCCGCGGCCAGCCGCTGCCCGAGGTGAGCCGCCTGCACAAAACCGGCGACATGGGCCCGCAAATCGAGCTGGAGCGCCTCTACAAGATCGTCGATGCGCTCGACGTGGTGGCGGCCGAGACCGGCAAAACCGTGCCCCAGGTCGCTCTCAACTGGCTGTTGCAGCGGCCCACTGTTTCGTCGCTGATCATCGGCGCGCGCACCGAAGAGCAGTTGCGCCAGAACCTGGCCGCCGCGGGCTGGAATCTCACCGCCGAACAAGTGGCCATTCTGGACAAGGCCAGCGAACAGTCACCGGTCTATCCCTATTGGCATCAACGTCAATTCACCGAGCGCAATCCTCTGCCGGTGTAAAAGCAGGGAATAGGGGCGTGGTTGAGCCTGCAGAAAGGCAGTGCCCTGTGTCAGGGCACGAATGGGGTCCGCTGGGCCGCGTGCCGTTAACGCTGCAAAACCCGTGTGGGCTTTCAAGCTGCGGAAGACTCAAACCGGAGGGAGGCGGGGGGTTCAACCCCCGCATAAAGCCAGAAGAATCAAAGGGCTTTAGCCCCGGGAAGTATTGCGCTTTGTCGCCGCCTCCGGGAACCCGGTGATGTGGTTGCCGGGCGAGGCCAGCAGTTCGCCGATGCTGATTTTCCGTTCCTCTAACGCCAGCGCCAGCACTTCCCCGGCCACCCGCGCATCTTCCAGCGCGTCGTGCGCCCGGTAGTCGATTCGGAAAGTCTGGGCCAAGTTGGGCAGCTTATGGTTGGGCAGCTGCGGCCAGGCGCGCCGGGCCAGCCAGCAGGTATCGATCCATTTGGAGTAGGCGACCGCCGGAACCGCGGCCCGCAGGCATGTGCCGTTCAATGCCCCGCGGTCAAAATCCGTATGGCTGGCCACCGCCGCCCCATTCAGCAGGGACATCACCTTGGGCAGCACCTCGCACCACGAGGGAGCCCGCGCCACTGTCCTCGGTCCGATGCCATGCAGAGCCACGTTGAACCCATTGAACTCGTCGTGTGGATTGACCAGGCTTTCCCACCCGTCCACCATCTTGCCGCCGGCAAAAAACGCAATGCCGATCTGGCAAATGCTGTGCCGCGCCTGGTTGGCAGTCTCCACATCCACCACGAAATAGTCCACGGCTCCCGTCTCGATCCCTTGCAAGGTCATTTTGCGGAATCCAGTCCGCCGTTCAGGTAGATTTCCACATAATCGAGATAGTTCTGTGCATATTCGAGGATGCTGGCGTGGTCCGCGTCGCTCAGTTCCCGGCGCATCTTTGCCGGGACCCCAGCCCACAGTGTCCGCGGAGGCACAATCGTGCCTTCGGGAACCACGGCTCCGGCGGCAATGATGGACCCCGTCCCGATCCGGCAGCCGTTTAGCACGGTCGCGCCCATGCCGATCAGCACCTCGTCCTCCACCACGCAGCCATGCACCGTGGCATTGTGTCCAATGGTCACCCAGTCGCCTACGATCACTGGAAACTTGTTTCGTTGCCCATGCAGCACGGCGCAGTCCTGCACGTTGGAGTTGGCCCCCACGCGGATCGAGTGAACGTCGCCCCGCAGGACAGCATTCATCCAGACAGAGGAGTGCTCACCGAGAGTCACGTCGCCCAGCACCTGGGCAGAAAGGTCGACGTAGCAACTGGCGGGAATCTGGGGTAAATGTCCTTGATAACTGCGGATCATATGGAGGTAACCTCATGGGGAAGTTTGGCGGAGCTCCCAAGGAAAGTGTAAAAGAGAAGCCCGGGAAGAGTGCTGGAAGAGGATTTAGCTGGTTTTTGTCCCAAAACTGAACCTGAACTGGTGCATAATCCGCCCGTGCAACTAGCGATCTCGTACCAGAATCCGATTTATCAAGTATCCTAAAGAAGCCCCTTGGCAGGTTTGGAGGTGGGATTCTTTGGCAGAGGTTCGCGTACAAGAAGGCGAGCCGCTCGAAAATGCGTTACGCCGGTTTAAGCGGAAGGTACAGCAGGAAGACATCATCAAGGAAGTCAAGCGTCATTCCTACTATCTGAAGCCTGGCGAAAAGAAACGCGTGAAGGCGGCTTTGGCGCGCAAGCGCAATCGCAAGAAGGCTCGTAAAGAGCAGGACTAGTTGTTTTAACTGATCGCAACATGCGCCGCTGGCGTCTCCGCCTGAGATTGGACTGGAGACGCCAGGCAGCCCCAGGCAAGTGAGGGGCAGGCCGGTCGCGATCCACTTTTCGGCTTTTCGTTCCGCGTTGGCGGGCCGGAAGGCTTGGCCCTCCTGGTTGCCGGGAGGACGAATGTTTTGCCGCTCTACCTGTTGCGGCGCGGGCCCTGGTTGTGGATTCGCGTACGAAGACAGGGAAGCGGAACCGGCAAGTTTTTCCAGGGACCATGGCCGATTCGCAGATTTCCCCGTCTTGGGGAAGCCGGCCATGGATTTTAGCGACAGAGTTCTGAAGTGCATCGACTGCGGCGCCGAGTTCGTGTTTACGGCTGGCGAGCAGCTCTTCTTCTACGAAAAACAGTTCAAGAACGATCCCAAGCACTGTAAACAGTGCAAGGCGAAGCGTGTCAGCGGGGGGCCCAAAGTGCGTCCGGAGACCCGGACCACCTGCTCTGCGTGCGGTGAGCCCACCACGGTTCCGTTCAAACCCACCCAGGGCCGGCCGGTGCTGTGCCGCTCCTGCTTCCAGAAGCAGCAGGCTCACCCGGTGCCTGATCAAGGAACTGCGCTGGAAGCTAGTGCAGTGCCGAACTAAAGAGCAGATCCCCTTGGAATTTTGTCGGAAATCCCGCTGTCCGAAGCAGCGTAGCCAACTGTGCCCAATGACGCTGGCCGTGCACAAGTGCGTGGGCCATGAGCTTGCGCCTTGAGAAATTTCCGGCCTCCGGCGGCAGCCAGTCATAAGCCAGATGGATCGTTTGATCCCAGTCTTGCGCTGGGTCGCTGAGGAGCGTGCGGAAGATCTGCGTGGCTTCAATGTGCAAGCCAAACAGCGCTTCCAACGGACCCACTGGCGTCTCTTCCCGCGAAAGCACGGGCAGCCCCGCAATGCGCTGACCCCAGCGCAATTCCACTCCCCAAATGTGGCGCACAAATGCCTGTACGTCGATCGCTCCGCCAATGCTGCAGGGCAGCCGCAACAGCGCCGGGTTGGCCTCCAGATGGGCCTTCCAGAAGGCCGCCGATTCGTGGTCCCAGGCAACGAGTTCTTCCAGGCTGATCGCAGGTGTCATGGCTTTTTCTTCAAGGCACGATGGCCGATGTCGTGCCGATAATACATCCCCTCAAAGTGAATCTCTGCCATCGCCTGATAGGCGCGGTCCAGCGCTTCCTGCAAGGAGGGAGCAGCGGCGGTTACGCCCAGCACGCGGCCTCCGGCTGTGACCACCTGATTCTCTACCTGCGCGGAGCCGGAATGGAAAACCTGCACCCCGGGAATCCGGGCGGCGGCCTCCAGGCCGGTGATCGGGAAGCCCGTCTTGTAGCTGCCCGGGTACCCCGCGGAACTGGCAATGACACAGGCCGCAGCGCCCGGAGCCCAGCGCAGTTCGGTCTCGGAGAGCCGGCCATCGATGCAGGCCTCCAGCGCCTCCACCAGGTCGCTCTCCAACCGCAGCAGAATGGCCTGGGTCTCGGGATCGCCGAAGCGCGCATTGAACTCCAGCACCTGGGGACCGCGTGCGGTCATCATCAATCCGCAATAAAGCACGCCGACAAAGGGTGTGTCCTCTTCCGCCATGCCGCGCACCGTGGGCAGCGCGATGTGGCGCAGAATCCAATCCTTCATGCCCTGGTCGAGCATTTCGTCGGTGGAATAGACGCCCATGCCGCCGGTGTTGGGACCTGTGTCGCCTTCGCCAATGCACTTGTGGTCCTGGGCGGGCGCCAGCGCGGTCACATGCTTGCCGTCGCTCAGGCAGAGGAAGCTGATTTCGTCGCCCTGCAGGAACTCCTCCACAATGACCTGCTGTTCCACTTCACCCAGCAGCTTGCCGTTGAACAGGTCCTGGGCAGCTTCCAAGGCGGTGCGGCGCGACTGGCAGATGATGACGCCTTTGCCCGCGGCCAGCCCGTCGGCCTTGATCACCAGGGGGGCGTGGAAGATCTCGATGGCCTTTTCCAACTCCGCTACGTTCCTGCAGATGGCGTAGTTGGCGGTGGGAATCTTGTGCCGCTGCAGAAAGCGCTTGGCAAAGCCTTTGCTACTCTCCAGCATGGCCGCGGCGCGGGTGGGACCAAAGACGCGCAGGCCATGCTCCTGCAAGGCGTCCACGATGCCCAGCGAGAGAGGCACTTCCGGCCCAACGATGGTCAGCTCCGGCTTTTCGGCCTCGGCCAGGCGCACCATCGCGTCCACGTCCTTCAGGTCCACAGGAATGCAGCGGGCAATCTGCGCAATGCCGCCGTTGCCGGGCGCGCACACCACTTCCGTCACCCGCTCGCTGCGTTTCACTGCCCAGGCCAGCGCATGCTCGCGGCCTCCCGAACCCAAAATCAAGACTTTCATCGCGCCACTCCCATCGCCCTGGCCCTGCCAAAGCTCGTGAAAGTTAATCCTCCGCAAAGCGCGGTGGGAAGTCAAACCCCGAAAGGGAAAACAACGCAGATTCCCCCGTCCCCTATACTGATGCGTGGGTTGCTGGGCTGCGGTACCTGCGGGCCAGCCGGAGAGAAGCAGCATGGCGCAGACGCGCATCAAGCCCTACAACCAGCAAGTGGCCGAGCAGGCGCGGCGCGAGATGCAGACGCGCGCCTACCGGCGCAACCAGATCTTCGGGCTGGTGCTGGTGGCGGCGGCGATCCTGGCGTGGACTCTCTTCCACACCAACCCCCAGTGGATCTTCCCCCAGGGATGGTGGCGGCCCTGATGCACTCAAATTCAATTCCGTCGCAGTCCGACCCGCTGGCCGTACTGATTCTCGGCCCCACGGGCAGCGGCAAAACGGCGCTCTCGCTGGCATTGGGCGAGCGCTTCGCCGGCGAAATCGTCAGTTGCGACTCAGTGGCCGTCTATCGCGGTATGGACCTGGGCTCGGCCAAGCCAAGTCTCGAAGAACGGGCGCGCCTGCCGCATCACTTGATCGACGTAGCCGACCCCGACCAGCTTTTTACGGCGGGCGAGTACAGCCGCCAGGCGCGCGTGGCGCTCCAGCAGATTGCCGCTCGCGACCGTCTTCCCATCGTGACCGGCGGAACCGGTCTCTATCTGCGCGCTCTTACCGAGGGCCTTTTTGCCGGACCGGAGCGCCAGCACGAACTGCGCGCGCGCTTGGAACGCAGCCTTGCTCGCAGCCGCGAAAGGCACAGCGAAGCCTGGCTGCACCGGCTGCTCACACGCCTGGATGCCGCGTCTGCCGCGCGCATCCATCCCAACGACACCCCCAAGCTGATTCGCGCCATCGAAGTCTGTCTTGCCGGGCGCAAGCCGATGTCGGAGGTGCTGGGCAACCAGGAAAAAGCCCGCGACCCGCTCACCGGCTTCCGCTTGCTGCGTATCGGTCTCAACCCGCCGCGGCAACTGCTCTACGCTCGGCTCAACCTCCGCGCCGCCGCCATGTTTGAGGCTGGCCTGGTCGAGGAAACACGCAGCCTGCTGGCTCGCTACGGACCGGTCAAGGCGCTCGACTCTCTCGGCTACCGTCAGGCACAGGCCGTAATCCGCGGCGAACAGAGTCTGCCCCACGCAGCGGAGGCCGCCCAGCAGGGCCATCGCAACTATGCCAAGCGCCAGTTGACCTGGTTCCGCCGCGAGCCGGACGTCCACTGGATGGAGAGCTTCGGCGATGCGCCGGAATCCGTATGCAAGGCTGCCGCTCTGGTCGAAGCCCTGCTTGCGCCTCAGTAGTCTGAACAGGCTCTGGGACAGCCCGTCACCGAGCCCTCGCCGCTGGTGGAGTCATATCCACGATCTTGTAGTCCTGCGGCACCTCAAAAAACTCCTGCGCCGGCTCCTCCCGCACGATCTGGGAGAGCGTCACGGTCTGCTCGCCGGTGCGCGGATCGGAGTGGCGCAGCAACAAGTTCACATGCAAGTCCTCTGAGTACCAATACTCGTCCACCACCGTCAGCGGAGCACCGGTTCCGTTCGCTTGGGCCGGGATGGTCACTGTGCGCCGCGTGCCCTTCACGTCGATGTTCTCGATGGTGTCTGAACCGAGATCCTCCACCTTCACCTGAGGATTGGAGGCGTCGGACCGGTTGACGGGGGGACGCGACTCGGGCCGCAACTGCCGGCGCGCAATGCGGGTCGCGGGCTCATAGACTGTTTGCAGTCGGGTCTGCGGATCGAAGAGGTGAACCTCGGACCAGCGGCGGCATGCCTTGGAACGACTCTGGCACTCTGGAGCGCATTTCCCCGTGGGTCCGCCCCCGGGAGTCGCGGCCAATCAGATTGACGTTGCGCGAGGTCCCCATCGACCCGTCGGGCATCGACTGCTTGTTCTCGATAAGCGCCGTTGCGGAGAAGGGCACGCCGGGGATGGGCGGCACAACGAGCGTGCTCATGCGGATGGATAAGGGACGGACCAAAGGATTGGCGTCGTTGCTCGTCTGCTGGGCCGATAGAAAAATCATGCCGGACACCAGCAAAGCTGCAGTCAAGAGGAGATTACGCTGCATTCCAGCCTCCCACGCTTGCGCCGCCAGAGAACCACGACCCGGTGGCCTGCGCACCGTAATCGTGCCTCCGCGCATCCATTAAACTGAACGGTGGTGAGCTGCGCTCGTTGACCGATGCGCAGCGCCCGGAACGGAGTCTTCCCTTGGCAGAGACAAAAGCAGACACGATTTTTGATGTGGCGATCATCGGCGGTGGTCCCGCCGGTTATACGGCGGCCATTCGCGCGGCGGAGTTCGGCCTCAAAGTGGCCTTGATTGAAAAGACCGACAAGCTGGGCGGAACCTGCCTGCACGTGGGCTGCATCCCGACCAAGGCTCTGCTATTCAACGCCGAAATCTGGGACCACCTGCAGCACGCCGCCGACTTCGGCATCGAGAACATCGGTGCGCCCACGCTCAACTGGGCCGCGGTGCTCAAGCGCAAGAACGCCATCATCACCAAGCACACCAAGGGCCTCGACTTCCTGATGAAGAAGCACAAGATCGCGCGCTTCGAGGGCTTCGGCTGTCTGACCGGCCCGGCCCAGGCGGGTGTGCATACGGTTGACGTGGCCAACTCCGCGGGCGAAACCAGCCCGGTGAAGGCGAAAAACGTCATTCTGGCCACTGGCTCCGAGGCCAAGATGCTGCCCGGCCTCGCGCCCGACGACCGTATCCTCACCAACATCGAAATCCTGGCCTTGGAGCAGGTGCCCAAGTCGCTAATCGTCATCGGCGCGGGCGCCGTGGGCATGGAGTTCAGCTCCCTGTTCCGCACCTTCGGCTCTGAAGTCACCATCGTCGAGTTCCTGCCCCGCGTGGTGCCTGTCGAGGATGAGGAAGTCTCCAAGGAAGTCACGCGCCTGTTCAAAAAGCGCGGTATCGACGTAAATACCGGCGCCCGTGTTGAGAAAGTCGAGAAGACCGAGAACGGCGTCCGCGTGACTTATACCGACGCCAACGGCAAAACCCAGGTCAAGGAAGCCGAAAAGGTCCTGGTGGCCGTGGGCCGCGCCGGGCGCACCGCCAACATCGGCGTGGAGAAGACCAAGATCGAGCAGGAGCGCGGCCTGATCAAGGTCAACGAAGCGCAGGAAACCGCCGAGCCGGGCGTCTTTGCCATCGGCGACATCGTCTTCGGTCTGCCGCAACTGGCCCACGTCGGCGCCATGGCCGGCATGGTGGCCGCGGCCAAAATCGCAGGCAAAACCTTCCGTCCCATCCGCCGCGACCGCATCCCCGGCTGCACCTATACCGAACCGCAGATCGGGTCGGTCGGCCTGACCGAGGCGCAGGCCAGGGAGAAGGGCTACGACGTGAAGGTGGGCAAGTTCCCCTTCGCGGGCAACTCCAAGGCCACCATTCTCGGCAGCCATGACGGCTTTGTGAAGATCGTCTCCGACGCCAAGTACGGCGAGATTCTGGGCGTCCACATCCTCGGCCCGCAAGCCACGGAACTGGTCGCCGAAGCGGTCGCCGTGCTGGAGTTGGAAGGCACAGTAGAAGAGATGATGTACACCATCCACGCCCATCCCACCCTGGCGGAATCGCTGTTGGACGCCTATGGCGCCGTCGAAGGCATGGCGATCAACGCGTAGAGCAACGGGAATGCAAGGAACAGCGGGCCGTCCTTCGGGGCGGCCCGCTGTTCGCCAGGACAATCAACGCCACAGGTCATAACCAGTGGCCATGATGCTTTGGCGACGAGATCAGAACCTGCCGGTTCTCGTCCTCGGTCATGGCGCGGCGGAAGGCCAAATACTTGTCCCACTCGTCCAGCGGAACCAGAGTCTTTTTCACTAAGGCTATTCGCTCCGTTGTGAAGGTCCCATCCTTGAAGCTGTATTTTGCGTGGTATTCGAGCCAGTCTTCCTTCAGATCCACATCCTTGGGCGGAACCATGGACCAGCCCGCGGGCAATTGCATCCTGCACTGGTAAACGGTCTTGCCGGTGGCTCCCAGATCCGGATCGTCGGCGGGCTTCTTCTCCTTTACTCCCGGAGCCAGCTCCCCGCCCATCGCCGGCACGGCGGGACCAATCCAGTGTGCGGAGTCGTGGTCGTCCCACAGGTTGAACTTGTCCCGTGAGTAGTCGAAGGAGAAACTGAAGGGCTGGGTGATCTGCTCGACCTCGGAGACCTGTGGGTTGGAAACCTCTCCACCGAAGCGCTGACCCCGCGCAACCCTCTGCATCAGTTCCTTCCACTGCGACTGTGGAACCCGGCGGAAGGCGGCGCGGAAATTCATGCCAACGTCTCCTTCCGCAACCTCGGCGACATGCCCGCTGAACTGGCCCTGCTCGGAAAGTTTGCCCTCTATCTGGAAGCGGATGGTTCGCGGTGAAGGCAGGTCGGCAGGCGTGCGCTCCAAATAGGCCGGCTTGGAAAGGGGAATCGCGAGGGCCTGCTTGTCGCGCAGGATGCGTACTAGCATGCCGACTGGCGCTACCTCCGCGGTGGAGTCCATCCAAATCATCTTGCCTGCCAACGGAACCAGCGTAATCACATGGTCGAACTGTGCTGGCGAGGGCGTGGCGGGGTCCAGTTCGCGATTGCTCGGGATCAGCACCGGCCAAGCCTCGATTCCCGCCGCCTTCAGCAGTGCCGCCAGCAGCGTGTGCTTGTCCTTGCAGTCGCCGTATTCGTTCGAGAGCACATCGTCGGCCGGGTGCGGCTGGTAGCGGCCAATGCCGAAGGAAAGGCCCACGTAGTGGATGTGCAGCGCTACTTCGTTGAAGAGGACGCGGACCTTGTCCTCGTCCGAGGTCAGCCCTTTGGTCAGTGTGGCGGCCTTGGCCTGAATCGCGGGGGTGACTGCAACGGGCTCCTTTTGCAGCGATTCGTACCAGGCGCCCACCTGATCCCAACTGCTGAAGGTCGTCACCTGCACCGAGGGCTTCCAGTGCTTGACGGACTTGGGCGGGGCGTCGGGGTCGGGCCGAGCCAGGTTCAAGCTTGCCCAGTGGTAGAGCTTGCGTCCGCCGGCAGTGGTCACGGTCGGCTGCTGATCGGCGCTGGCCACCGTGACAGCCTTGCCGGCTGGCAGGTCCAGGTCGAGCTGTTCGTCCAGAATGATCAGGTTCTTTTCGAAGGAGTACTGCAGCCAGAACTGCCCGGGAACCTCTGGCTTGAGCGTGCGGATAGTCACCTGAGATTCAACAGTGTCACCCACGGCCAAGCCCTTCACCGCGACGTGTTTCTCATGGATATCGGAGTACATGGGGGCGGAACGGCTCACATCGGCGGGCATGTCCTGCACGTTGTAATCAGGCGTCACCACCACAGTGCCGTCGGGCTTGATCACGCGGACATAGCCGATGTCCACCTGCTGGTTCGAAGCCGTGTACGTGAAGGTGAGTACCGCCATTTCTTTCACGCCGGAGTCGGCCAAGATGCGAGTGCGGGCCGTGGTCTGGCGCGTGCCGGTGCCATCGGCCTCCATCCGGAAGACGGTGTAAACCTTCTCCAGGACCAGGCCTTCTTTGGAGACATCCGGTGCTTTTGTCGCTGCCGCTGGAGTGGCAACGGCGGACTGGCTCTGCGGCGATGTGCTAGTGGCGGGCTTTTCCTGGGCCAAAGCGGACGAAAGGCAGCAGAAGCACGCAGCCACGGTAAGCATCGCAACGCCGCGGCCGCGCAGCAAGGCAGAGATCGAGGGTATCGACGGAGAGATCGTACTGTGCATAGAAGGGGTTACCGGTTATTGGAACGATACCAGAGTCTCTGAGCGACAGGTCGGCGGTCACCACTTCTCCTTGCCGTTCCGCGCCGCAAATCTGGCTTCACATCCCCCGCGCCTATAATTGAAGCAAGACCCTAGCGTGGTCCCACAGTTTACGCGCCCTTTTTGGCATCGCGCCACTTCAGGGCAGTGGCTTCTGGTTACAGCAATTGTGGAACCGCTATAGCCCACGCTTCCGGACGCGCGCGGAATCCCTTGAACCGGCGCTGCGTGCCGGTCGAAGGAGGAACTTTTGGCGCCGTCTTCCGACGACTCGAATAAGCTGCCGCCGCCATCCGGCAAGATGCAGCCGTCATCCAGCTTTCCCCGCACCATCCAGCAGAAGCCTGCCACAGTCCCCGTCCAGGCGGTCACCGGCGTGCTCGGCGATATCGGCGACAACGCTGTCACCGGCCGTGCGGAATACATCCGTCAAAGCACCGACGAAGAAATGATCTGGCAGGAGTCGCCGTCGCTTGCCCTCCTGCTGCCGCGTTTTATCAAGTACGCCGTGATGATGGCGATCCTGTTCTTCATCTGCTCGGCCGTGAAGAACTTCGTCGGCCAAAATCCGTACGCGCAGGCGGCACTGGAGCACGCAGGCATCCACAACTCGGGCGAAAGCCGCTCCGGCGTGCCAACCCACAGAGCCGGACACAAGCCCCGGGGCGGACGCCATGCCGCGGAAGAAGCTGCCGATGCAGCCTCTCCCGACGAATCGACGGATGCATCGTCGGACGTGGATACACCGCGCCCCGCGCCCGTCAACGATCTTGACCGCATCCTGGCTTCGGTCAAACTATGCTTCGCTGGCCTGTTTACGCTGCTGTTTCTGGTTTACGTATTGAAGCTGATGACCACCAAGTACTGCGCATCGAGCCAGCGGCTGATCGTCGAAGAGGGCTCGCTGCATTCGGTGAACCGGCCCTACGAACTGCACCAGTTGGGCGATGCCGTGATCGTCAAGCCCCTGCTGCTGCGCTTGTTCGACGTCTCGAATCTGGAGATCATCAAGCCGCCCGTGAAGTTGATAGGCCTGCGCAACGCCGAGTATGTCCGCGACATCCTGCGCCAGGGCGGGCAATTGGAAGCGCAGCGCGTGGACAAAATCCGCTTCAGATAAACGGTGGGCAGCGTCCCGCTTGGATTCACAAAAAAGGCCCGTTCGCAGAGTGTGCTTCTGCGGACGGGCCATTTCTTTTCAGTGCGCCTTCTCTACAGTTCCATCGACTGCGTTGCCACCAGTTCCTTGGCCTTGGCGATAAAGTCGGCCAGCGGCATCGAGCCCTGGTCGCCCTTGGCGCGGGTGCGGACGCTGACGGCGCCTGCTTCCTGTTCCTTGTCGCCGAAGACCAGAATGTAAGGCGTCTTCTGGTTGGCAAAGTCGCGGATCTTGCCATTCATCTTCTCGTTGCGGTCGTCGATCTCCACCCGCAGGCCGGCGGCCTTCAGTTCTTTCTCCACCTTGCGTGCGTAATCGTGGTGCCGTTCGCTGATGGGCACCAGGCCCACCTGCACTGGCGCCAGCCACAGCGGGAAGGCTCCGGCATAGTGCTCAATCAGCACGCCGAAGAAGCGCTCCACCGAGCCGAACAGCGCACGGTGAACCATCACCGGCTGGTGCTTCTCGCCGTCCTCGCCCACGTACTCCATCTCAAAGCGCGCTGGCAGGTTGAAGTCGAACTGCACGGTCGAGAGCTGCCACAACCGGCCCAGCACATCGACCAGCTTGAAGTCGATCTTGGGGCCGTAGAAAGCTGCTTCGCCCGGAATCACCTTGTAGGGAATCCCCTTGCGATCCAGCGCGTGCTTCAGGCCGTTACTGGCCAATTCCCAGTTCGCGTCTGACCCGGCATAGTGGGCGCGGTCGTTGGGGTCCCAGGTGGAAAGCTCCACCTTGAACTCCTTGAAGCCGAAGGTCGTCAGCACGGCCTCGGCAAAGTCGATGCACGACACCACTTCGTCTTCAATCTGGCTCGGCATGCAGAAGATGTGCGCATCGTCCTGAGTAAAGCCGCGAACGCGCAGCAGCCCATGCATGGTGCCCGAGCGCTCGTAGCGGTACACGTTGCCCAGCTCGGCCAGCCGCACCGGCAAATCGCGATAGCTCTTGGGCGAGTTCTTGTAGATGAGGATGTGGAACGGGCAGTTCATCGGTTTCATGCGATAGTTGCCGTCGTCCAGTTCCATGGGCGTAAACATGTTCGCAGCGTAGAAGCCCTCATGCCCCGAGGTCTGCCACAGATTCACCTTGGCCACGTGCGGCGTGTAGACCAGCGAATAGCCGCGGCGCAGGCACTCCTCGCGCATCCAGTCTTCCATCACCTTGCGGATCAAGGCGCCCTTGGGGTGCCAGAAGATCAGTCCCGGACCGGCCAGTTCTTGAATGCTGAACAGGTCCAACTGCTTGCCCAGCAGGCGATGGTCGCGCTTGGCCAGTTCTTCCAGACGGGCAAAGTGCGCGTCCAGGTCCTTCTTGCTGAAAAAGGCGGTGCCGTGGATGCGCTGCAACTGCGGATTCTTTTCGTCGCCCAGCCAGTAAGCGCCAGCCAGGGCCGTCAGCTTCACGGCCTTCACGCGGCCTGTCGAGGGCAAGTGCGGCCCGCGGCAAAAGTCCGCGAACTTGCCGTTGCGGTAAAAGCTCACTTCGTCGCCGGGCACGGTGAACTTGGTCACGAAGTGGGTCTTCATGAAGTCCCCGTCGCGCTCGAATTCCTTCAGCGCCTGTTCGCGTGGCTCAAAATCGTGCACAAACTTCTCGTCGCGCGCGATGACCTCGGCCATCTTGGCCTCGATCTTCACCAGGTCTTCGGGCGTGAAGGGCGTTTCCCGATAGAAGTCATAGAAAAATCCAGAGTCCGTGGCCGGACCATGGCCCAGCTTGGTCTCGGGGAACAGCTCCAACACCGCGGTGGCCAGCACGTGTGCGGCCGAGTGGCGCACCACCTTCAGCGCTTCGGGGTCCTTTTCCGTAACCAGTTCCAGCTTGGTGTCCGCGGTCAGCGGCGTGCCCAGGTCCACTAGTCTTGGCGCGGCGGCGTCTGCGGCGGCATACATTGCAGCCTCTGCCGGCTCCTCGTCGTGGGGGGCGGTTTCCTGCGTAGTGGCGGTGACCGGGGTCAGCCGAGCTACAACGGAAGCAGCGGCCAGCCGCGGCGAAATGGAGTTGGCAATGTCGAGAGGCGTCGTACCCGAGGGAACCTCACGAATGGTTCCGTCGGGCAGGTGTACAGCAATGGTTTGCGTGCTCATGGTTTTTGGGTGTCCTGCGTTTCTGGCCGCGGGTGGGTCTGGTTCCGTGGCAACACTTCAGGATATACCGGTGTTCGCCGGAACATTCCGCCTTCCTGCCACGTAAACGCTTCAGGGCTATCGATCTGGTATCGTGTTTTCGTCTATTCCATGCCCAATTCTGCGAGGGCGCAGACAATCTCATTCCGGAAAGAGGTTAGTTGATGAACCTGCGTTTGCGGAGCCTTGCGCTTCCCGTTCTGCTTGCCGTCTTCGGTCTGGGTGTGGCCCAGGCCCAGCCCGCCATTCAGCCCACAGCGGATATCACGCAGCCTCCGGCCGCTGCCCAGCCCTCGGCGCACTTTGATGCCGACGCGGCTACTGAAGCCTATTTGAACTTGATTCCCCCGGCGGCCCGGGCTCGCTCGGATGCCTACTTCGAGGGCGGCTATTGGCTTATCCTCTGGGGCTTCCTCTACTCATCGCTCATTTCGCTCCTGCTGCTTCACCTGCGCTGGTCGGCGCGTATGCGCGACCTGGCTGCGCGCCTCACCCGCTTCAAAGCTCTGCAGACGCTCTTCTATTGGGTGCAGTATCTGCTGCTCACCACGCTGCTCGGCTTCCCGCTGGAGTACTACCAGAATTTCGTGCGCGAACACCAGTACGGCCTCGCTACCCAGACCTTCGGCCCCTGGATGGGCGATGAAATGAAGAGTCTGCTGGTGGGGCTCATTCTGGGCGGCGTTGCCGTCGTGGGCCTCTTTGCCATCGTGCGCAAGCTCGAGAAGACTTGGTGGATATGGGGCGCCATTGCCTCATTGGCGTTCATCACGGTCACCATCGCCATCAGCCCCGTGTATTTGCAGCCCATCTTCAACAAGGTCACCCGGCTCAACGATCCGAAGGTGACCACGCCGATTCTGCGCATGGCCCACGCCAACGGGATTCCCACCAACGACGTGTATCAAATCGACGCCAGCAAGCAGACCACGCGCATGAGCGCCAACGTTAGCGGCTTTGCCAACACCATGCGCATCACGCTCAACGACAATCTGCTGCGCCGCGGTTCGCCCGAAGAAATCCAGGCGGTCATGGGCCATGAAATGGGCCACTACGTCATGAACCACATCCCCAAATTCTTGCTGTTCTTCCTGGTGTTGATTGTGGTTTTCTTCTCCTACCTCTTCTGGGGATTGAAGTGGGCGCTTGGGCGCTGGGGCGAGCGTTGGCAGGTTCACGACGTCAGTGATCCCGCGGTGTTGCCGCTGGTCGTACTGCTTGCCGGCGTGTTCTTCTTTGTGCTCACGCCGGTGCTGAACACCGAAACCCGCACCCAGGAGAAGGAAGCCGATATGTTCGGTCTGAACGCCGCCCGTCAGCCGGACGGCTTTGCCCAAGCCGCCATCCACTTGGCCGAGTATCGCAAAATGCGCCCCGGCCCTATGGAGGAGTACGTCTTCTTCGATCATCCCAGCGGCTACGACCGCATCCACTCCGCCATGGTGTGGAAGGGACAAAACCTGGAGTTGTTTGAGAAGACTCCCAGCCAGCCTGCACCGCAGCCCGTTCCAAGCGCCGCTCCCACGCCGAGTGCTGCTCAGTGACAAGCTGACCAACAACATCTGCGCGCCACGCCCCGACGCCTCCCCTGAACAGGGGAGGCGTCTCTGCCTCAAAAGTTCGCCTGGATTGCCGATATGGGGAATGTTCCTTTGTTGTTCCGCGGGGCTATTGTCGTTTGCGTGGAGGTGAAGGGGCCGGCAAAAGATCGCAAGCTCCCTGCAGCAAAGTGCTGTCCGGCTCCAACGGTCATCTGCCTCCGCCGAAGGAACCGGAGATCACCCCGGAGTCATCGATTGTTGTTCCTGAAGTTCTCCTCGTAGCCTCTCAGCACGAGCGTGAACGTTCAGAAAGCCCCATCGTCCGGATGCTGGTCGCGACTTCACCCTCTGAGGTCATCGCGGCCGGCATCTTCTTTTTGAGGGCGCTTCTCTCCTGCCATCCTCGGCCGTCCGCGCCGTTCCCTGCAATTCCAAGGAAACCTTTTTGCTGCGCGGCGAATCCGTGTCTATAAAGCCTTTGGAGAGAAAGAAGAAAGCTGCCATGCGCTGGATTTCCTTGCTCTTTTGGATCGCACTCTGCTTCATGGTGGCGGGCGTCAGCGGCCAATGGACGGCCAGCGAGATTCCCGGATGGTACCGCACCCTGATCCGGCCTGCGATTGCGCCGCCAAATTGGGTTTTTGCTCCCGTCTGGACTCTGCTCTACGCCCTCATGGCCGTCGCCGTGTGGCTTGTCGGCCAATCGGCGCCCTCGCCCCTCCGCACTTGGGCGCTGGTCCTGTTTCTGCTGCAACTGGGGCTGAACTTCGCCTGGTCCTGGATCTTCTTCCATCACCACGCCCTCGGCGCCGCGCTGGCTGAGATCGTCGTACTGTGGGGGTTCATTGCGGCCACGACTCTGCTGTTTGGCCGGGTGGCGCCCATTGCCGCGTGGCTCATGGTTCCCTACCTGGCCTGGGTAAGTTTCGCCGCTGTCCTCAATGGAGCCTACTGGCGGCTCAACTAGGGCCAGTTCGCACGGCGGTGCCAGGGCCTGCTGTTGTCGTTGTGGATACCTGGGCGCATTTTTCCTGCGGGCTCTGGTCGCTCCTCACCCAAGAGTGGGATCGGCGTCTCCCCCCAACGACCGGGCTGCACCCCAGGAAAGGGAATGTTCCCTTCTCGTACCGGCGGTCTAAGGTTCCTCTTGTGGCTGCTCTTTCGGCCGCCAGAGGTCAACCGATGCAGGTATTGTGCAAGAGCAGCAATGAGAACGCTGAAATCCGCTGCAGCGTATGCGGGCAAGGGTTTGCGTTGTATTGGGAGCGTCCGTCGCGGAACGAGCGGGCCGAGGCGCTGCAGGAAATTGAAAAGACCTTGCGCAAGCAACATTCCAACCAGGCCGGCCCTGAGGCCCACCCGCAAAAGGGCTTCCTGGTGCCAGAGTGGCACGGCCCCATCGCCTTCTCCGGCGCTGCCATTCTTGGCAATGCGCCTAGTTGGGCGCTATAGCTACTTTTGAACCGAGCCAAGGCCTGTTCCAGGCAAAGCAGGGCACAAAAACGCACAAAGGCCGGGATTTCTCCCAGCCTTTGTGTTTGGTTCTGCTAGATTCTGCCGGAATCTGGCCGACCAGATTAGAGAGGCTGCACGTCTGCAGCTTGCCAACCCTTGGGCCCCTTCACCACGTTGAACTGCACGGCCTGACCTTCCTGCAAACTCTTGAAACCACTTGAATTGATCGCAGAGTAATGCACAAAGACATCTTCGCCATTCTGACGCGAGATGAAGCCGAAGCCCTTCGCGTCATTAAACCACTTCACTGTTCCTTGTTCCATTTCGCTCGTATTTCCTGTATTGAATTGCGCTGGATGAATCGAGGCGACCACTGGCAGAATCTTGCTTGGTTGGGCGAGTGCTGCTCACGCCCGGTTCGGCTCTAACGCTGGCGATAGTGTAGCATCCCCCGCAAATCGAAATGCACGAATTCTTGGGCAGTCACCCCTGAAACCGTTTTCAATTCAGGAATTGATGCCCAATATGGGCTTGAATTCCCCTCCCCGAAGCTGTGCTATCGTGAAAGGTCGCCATGCCCAAGGATCCCGTTCCGACTCTGCTCTCCCGCGCCTCCGCTCTGCTTGCCGAGCATTTCAGCTCCCTGCCTGCCTTTGAGCCTGCCGTCGATACGGCGGCCATGGAGCGGGTTTTGGAGGCTACTGCGCACCGCCTGGGTGACAATTACCCCTATTTCCATCCCCTCTATGCGGGGCAGATGCTCAAACCGCCGCATCCCGTAGCGCGCGCGGCCTATGCCTTGGCCATGACCGTCAACCCCAACAACCACGCGCGCGACGGCGGCCGGGCCAGCTCCGAACTGGAAATCGAGGCGGTGCGCGGCATCGCCGCCATGTTTGGCTGGACCGAGTATCTGGGCCACCTCGCCTCCAGCGGCACCATCGCCAATCTTGAGGCGCTGTGGATGGCCGGCCAACTGGCTCCAGGGCGCCGGATTGTCGGCTCCGAGCAGGCCCATTACACCCACCAGCGCATCTCCGGCGTGCTCAAGCTGGACTACACGCCCATCCCAACCGACGGCCACGCGCGCATGGACATGGAGGCGCTGGAAGCCGAGTTGCGCAAGGGCGATGTGGGCACGGTGGTGGTCACGCTGGGCACCACGGCCATGGCTGCGGTAGACCCCCTGGACCAGGTGCTGGCGCTCCGGCAGAAGTACGGCTTCCGGGTGCATGTGGACGGAGCTTATGGCGGCTACTTCCGCCTGATTCCCGAAGCGCTCGACGAGCCGGTGCGGCGGGCCTATGCGGCCATCAGCCAGGCCGACTCCATCGTGGTCGATCCGCACAAGCACGGCCTGCAACCCTTTGGCTGCGGCTGCGTGTTGTTCCGCGACCCGGCGGTGGGCCGCTTCTACAAGCACGATTCTCCCTATACGTACTTCACTTCAAAGGAATTGCACCTAGGAGAAATCAGCCTGGAGTGTTCTCGGGCCGGGGCTGCGGCGGTGGCGTTGTGGGCCACCATGCAATTGCTGCCGCTCACGCCGGGCGGAGAGTTTGCCCACGGGTTGGCCCGTGGCCGGGCAGCCGCCCTGGAACTGGATCGGCGCTTGCGCCAGGACCACCGTTTTCAGGCGCTCGCAGCCGGGCCCCCAGACCTGGATATTGTCGTGTGGAAACTGGCGGCAGAGACCCCGGAACGGGCCTCACAACTGGCGCAGAATCTTTTTGTGGCCTGCGCTACGCGCGATTTGCACTTGGCTCTTGTACAATTGCCGGGTTCGTTGTTTGAACGATTGGGCCGCGCTGCAAGCAAAGCGGAGGCTGGGCAGGTGACCTGTCTACGCTCTGTGTTGATGAAGCCGGAGCATGAAGCCTGGCTCGGCAGCATCTGGGAAAGACTGATCGCCGCCAGTGCGGATGTAATGGGAGAATAGGGGATATGGAAGAAGTAAATGTTGTATCGGGCGAAAAAGAAAACGTTCTCATTCGGGCCGGCCAATGCGCCGTCAACCTCCTCCCCCACCTCGGCGGAAAAGTTGCCTCCATCCTCTTCCAAAATCACGAGTTGCTCCAAACTCCCCTGAAACCCTATCGCCTGCGAAACCGCACCATGGGCTTCAATGAAGGCGATGCTTCGGGCTGGGACGAGTGCCTCCCCTCGGTCGCCGACTGCACCGTGCAAACCGCCACCGGCACCGCCACCATTCCTGACCACGGCGATGTCTGGCGCATGGAGTGGCAGACACTGGCTCGCACGGAAAATAGCGTCACCCTGCGCGGTGAGTGCTTCTCGTTGCCCCTGGCCATGGAACGCAAGCTGACCTTGACCGAGACGGCAAAAGGCTGCCGCATCGCCGCCGAATACAAGGTGACCAACACCGGAACCACCGACACACCCTGGTCCTGGTCGGCGCACCCCGGCTATGCGGCCGAAGAAGGCGATATCCTCCATCTGCCCGATTCCATCAAGGCCCTGAAAATCGAATGGACCCGCAACGATCGCCTCGATAAGAGCGACGGCACGGCGGCTTGGCCTCTTGCCAAGCTCACCGCGGGCGGCCACACCGATCTGCGCATCTCCACGCCCATGCACTCCGGCGTGGGCGACAAGCTGTTTGCCGGGCCGCTCAAAGCTTCTGAAAATTGGGTGGCTCTCGAGCGTCCCAAAGCCGGCGTCCGGCTACGGGTCAGCTTCGACGCTGCGGCCACGCCCTACCTCGGCCTCTGGCTCTGCCAGGACGGGTACCCGGAGGACGACGGCCTCCTGCAGCATTGCGTGGCCTTGGAGCCCTGCACTGCGCCGGCCGATTCACTGGCCGTGACCGGCCCCTGGTCCCGCGTCCTTCAGCCGGGAGAGAGCTTCTCCTGGCCCATGATTCTCGATCTTGAATCCATTTAATTCTTGAGGAATGTGACTGAAATGCATGACCCAGCCGTATTACGCTCTTTGCACCTAGCCCGCTTCCAGGCGGAGCCTGCTATTTTTGTTGCGCCCGGCCGCGTTAACCTGATCGGCGAACACACCGATTATGCCGAGGGCTTCGTCATGCCCGTGGCCATCGATTTTGCCACCCTGGCCGGCATCTCCCCCCGCACCGACGGCAAGATCGTCATCTACTCCGAAAATTACGGGGAAGAAAGAACCTTCGACGCAGCCGCGCTGCCTGCCCAGGCTACCAAGCACTGGAGCGACTATCCGATCGGGACGCTTGCCATCCTGGCGGGCGAGGGCAACAAGATTCCCGGCTTCAGCATGAGCCTGTGGGGCGACGTTCCCCTGGGTTCCGGACTCTCCAGCTCGGCCGCGCTTGAGGTGGTTACCGCCCTGGCTGTGACCTCGCTCATGGGTGTCAGCTATGCGGGCCCCGTGCTGGCTCGGCTCTGTCAGCGGGCCGAGAACGAGTTTGTAGGCGCCAACTGCGGCATCATGGATCAGTTCATCTCCGCCAATGGCGCCGAGGATCATGCCCTGCTGCTCGATTGCCGCGACCTGAGCTTCAAACTGGCGCCCATTCCGCCCAACGTGGCGCTGGTCATTGCCAACACCATGGTCAAGCATTCGATTGCTGGCGGCGACTACCCGACGCGCCGCCGTGAGTCCGAGGCGGCCTGCGCGGTCATCGCCAGCCACCGTCCCGGCGTTCCATTCCTGCGCGATGCGACGCTCGAGGACCTGGAAAAGTGGGGCCACGAAATGGAGCCCAAGTCGCTCATGCGCGCCCGTCACGTCATCAGCGAAGATCTGCGCACCGTGGCCGCCGAAAAGGCACTGGAAAAGGGCGACCTGAAGGAAGTGGGCCGGCTGATGGCCGAAGCGCACTGGAGCTACAGCAAGGACTTCGAGGGCAGTTGCGCGGAGGCCGATGCCATGGTCGAACTGGCCCAGGATATCCCCGGACTGATCGGCGCGCGGCTCACCGGCGGCGGCTTTGGCGGCTGCACCATCAACCTGGTCGACCGGAGTCAGGCCAAGGCGTTTGCCGGGGAACTCGGCAAGCGCTATGCGGCCAAGTTCGGCATCGAACCCCAGATTCACGTCTGCCACGCCTCGGCCGGCGCGCACCGGCTGTCCTAGAGCGTTTTCACGGAGCGTGTAAGGTCTGGGTGCCCAATCCTCGCCGCGTCTTTGTTTTTGCGGCTAGGGTCCTGTCTCTGAAGTTCGCAACAAAATAAGGGTTGTCATCCTGAGCGAACGGGGCCCCAAGCGCTTTTCAGCTTGGGGGTGGTGAGTCGAAAGCCTGCCCTGAGCGAAGTCGAAGGGGATCTGCGGTTGTTTTTCAAAGTACTTCGTAGACACCACACTAGGGTGGGATCGCAGGATGCCCACCTTACAGGAACACTGAAATCGCTCTAACCTTTCCGGCATCCTGTAACCCAAAGCCTGAGAACAAGTTCTCCTTGCGAGAGCCTGCTCTCAGGCTTTTTCGTGGCATTCAATTCCGCCGCGGGTGTCCGGGAACGCGCGATTCCACGCGGTCCCGGCCGTGCCGCTGACAAGTCCGTTTTGCAGCGGCGAAAGATGTTCCTTGGTAAAATCAAGAGGCATTTACTCAAATGAGGGCTTTGAGAGACACTGAAATGCATTCGGCTTCCCGGCCCTCTTATTCCCCAGGTTGCCCCTTCAGCGATGTTGAAGCACGGCGGAGATAGTACAGACAATGCAACCCACAATTTCGAAACCCTTTACATACGAATCTTTCCCCACGTCAGGCCAAGTCGCGTATTTCTCGATGGAGATTGCGATCAACCCCAAGATGCCCACCTACTCGGGCGGCTTGGGAGTTTTGGCTGGCGATACGCTTCGTTCCGCCGCCGATCTGGGCGTTCCCTTGGTAGCCTTCACGCTGGTGCACCGCAAGGGATACTTCCAGCAGCGTCTGGATTCAGGCGGCGTGCAGCGCGAAGAGATCCAGGCATGGAATCCGGAGGATTTCTGCGTCGAGGAACCCGCGCGGATTACGGTTTCCATTGAAGATCGCACGGTGACTGTGCGCGCCTGGCGCTACAACATGCAGGGTCGTCACGGGCATGTGGTGCCCATCTATCTGCTCGATACCGATCTGGATGAAAACTCGGGCTGGGATCGCGGCTTGACCGATCACCTCTACGGCGGCGATTCCAACTACCGCCTGCAGCAGGAGATCGTGTTGGGTATGGGCGGCGCGCGCATGGCCGGCGCTCTGGGTTACCAGGTGAATGTGTACCACATGAACGAGGGCCATGCCGCCCTGCTGACCTTGGCGCTGCTTGAGAGCCAGTTGGGCGGCGGTCCGCTTGGCGCGGCCACGGAAACCGACATCGAGCAGGTGCGCCGCAAGTGCGTCTTCACCACCCACACCCCGGTTCCGGCCGGCCACGATCGCTTCTCCACCGAGCAGACGATTCGCATCCTCGGCGGCGACCGGACCGCCCGCCTGGAACGCCAGGGCTGTTTCCGTGACGGCATGCTGAACATGACGCTGCTGGCGCTCCGCTTCTCGCGTTACGCCAATGGCGTCGCCCTGCAGCACGGCAAGGTCTCCCGCGAGATGTTCCCGGAGTTTGCCATCGAATCCATCACCAACGGCGTTCACGCGCCCACCTGGCTCTCCGAGCCGGTCAAGAATCTGCTCGACAAGCACATCCCCGCCTGGCGGCGAGACAATCTCCATCTGCGCGATGCCATCGAGTTGCCGGTGGAGGACATTGTCAGCGCCCACGACACGGCCAAAAAGCAGTTGCTCGCCGAGGTTTACAAGCGCAACCGTATGGTGCTCGACCCCAACCGGCTCACCCTGGGTTTTGCCCGGCGCGTGGCCACCTACAAGCGCGCCACGCTGCTGTTCTCTGACCCCAACCGCCTGGTCGAGATCGCCAAAGCCGCGGGTGGACTGCAGATTCTGTTTGCCGGCAAGGCTCATCCCCAGGACGATCCTGGCAAGGCGCTGATCCAGCAGGTTGTCGCGGAAGCTGCCCGGGTCTCCGACGAAAACCTGCAGATCGTCTACCTGGAAAACTACGACTGGGAGTTGGGCGCACTGCTCACCGCCGGTGTCGATGTATGGGTCAATACGCCCAAGCGGCCCTATGAGGCCTCAGGAACCAGCGGCATGAAGGCCGCCCTGAACGGCGTTCCCAGCCTGTCAATTCTCGACGGGTGGTGGATTGAGGGCTGTATCGAAGGCATCACGGGCTGGGCCATCGAGGACGGCGCCAATGATGCCGAGGAGGCCGCGTCGTTCTACAAGAAGCTGGAAACCGCCGTGGTTCCGCTGTACCGTGAATCGCGCGACAAATGGGCCCACCTCATGCGCAACACCCTGGCCTTCAACGGTTCCTACTTCAACACCAACCGCATGGTGAAGCAGTACATCTGCAACGCCTACTATCCGGCCAAGCTGGTCGAGCAAGTCAAGGAAGTGGAAGCAGCCACCTTCGCGGACTAGGTCTTTGACAGAGTGAATTGGTGTCAACTCCGTGTCCCATCCATTCGCCTTTTTCCTGGCGAATGGGTGGGAAAGCACAAATGCCCCTCTATCCCATCGGTTGCCGCAGGATCGTCTTCAGCTTCTCCGGCGCGGTCCGCCGCGGATCGCTCAGGTAGATCTCGTGGTGCTTGTCGCGCAGTTGTTTCCCGGCGGCGTGGATGAAGTCGTGTATCCTCTGGATCGTCGGGCCTTCTTCCGCGAACGAACCCACGTAAAGCGTCTGAGCGCACGCGCCTTCCACGAGCGTCTCAAAGCGAACCCGGCCCAGCGCTGCGGGGTTCTTCTTCTTCCGTACTTCGTCGAACGCGGCTTCCACTTCGGCTCGGCCAATAAACTCCGGCTGCAGAATCATCGCCGTCCACTTCCAGGTGGACTTGTCCGCCTCGTGAAACACTCGCGGACCGTCGGCCCACCACAGGCCTTCCAGTGGCATGACCCCATAATCGATTGCGCGCGGGCTCTTCTTCAGCGAGAACTTCAGCGTATAGGAAAGCGAGTAAAGCGCCTCGACCGCTTCCTGAAAGCTTTGTGAGGTATTGGGATCTCCCTGGCCGTCCACCATCAGGTAAGTGAGCGGCGGAACATCCACCGCAACCACAGCGCCCGCCGCTGGCTGGTACAGGTGCTTCCACTGCTTCTTCAGATCCAGTTTTTCCATGTCCGTTCTCCCGGAGGATTCTCCTCGAACGGAAGTATAGCGCGAATATAAAGCGAAACTATTGTCCAAAAGAAGCAGAAACGGCAGGGCCGCCTTCTGACCACTGACCACTGACCACTGATCACTGACCACTGTTCTTAGTCTCCCGGCGCTTCATCCAGTTCCGAGCCCAGCCTGTGCAGTTTCATCACATGCCACTGCAGTTTGTCGAAGAACAGATACACCACCGGCGTGGTGAACAGGGTAAGCATCTGCGAAACGATCAGCCCGCCCACAATGGTGATGCCCAGCGGCTTGCGCAGCTCCGAGCCCACGCCCATGCCGATGGCCAGCGGCAGGCCGCCAAACAGCGCGGCCATGGTGGTCATCATGATGGGCCGGAACCGCAAGAGACACGCCTGATAAATGGCCTCGATCGGCGGCAACCCCTGGTCGCGCTCCGCCTGCAGGGCAAAGTCGATCATCATGATGGCGTTCTTCTTCACGATGCCAATCAGCAGGATGATGCCGATCAGCGCAATGATGCTCAAGTCGGTTCCGGTCAGCAGCAGCGCCAGGATGGCGCCCACGCCGGCCGGCGGCAGCGAAGAGAGAATGGTCAACGGATGAATCAGGCTCTCGTACAGAATGCCGAGCACGATATAGACGGCCACCAGCGCGGCCAAAATCAGGTAGGGCTCGTTCTTGAGCGAGTCCTGAAACGCCTGCGCGGTTCCCTGGAAGGTGGCGTGGATGGCAGAGGGCATGCCCATCTCGGCCTGAGCCTTTTCGAGGGCGGTCACGGCGTCGCCCAGGGCCACGTTGGGAGCCAGGTTGAAGGTCAGCGTCACCGCCGGATACTGGCCCTGGTGGTTCACCTGCAGCGACGTCCGCTGCTGCTCAAAGTGGGCAATCGCCGACAGCGGCACCGTTGTGCCGGTTGACGACTTGATGTAGATACCGTTCAGCGCGTCGGGACTGCTCTGATACTTGGGGTCAACCTCCATCACCACAAAGTACTGGTTGAGCCCGGTATACATCGTGGAAACTTCGCGCTGGCCGAAGGCGTCGTAGAGCACCTGGTCGATCATCGTTGCGGTGATGCCCAACCGTGAGGCGGTGTCGCGATCGATGACCAGGTTGGCCGCGAGACCTTGGTCCTGCTGGTCGGTGGAAACGTCGCGCAACTCCGGCATCGATCTCATGCGCGCCTGCAGTTGCGGAGCCCAGGCGTTCAGCTCATTCAGGTTCTCGTCCGAGAGGGTGTACTGGTATTGCGCGTCGCTGCCGCGGCCGCCGATCTGGATATCCTGATTGACCTGAAGAAACAGCGTTGCGCCCGGTACGCTGGTCAGCTTGCGGCGCAAACGGCTGACCACCTGGTCCGCTGGGACGCGCCCGGGGCGATCGTCGAGCGGCTTCAGGGCGATCATCATGGAGCCCACATTGTTGGTTCCGCGGCCGCCGGCAAAGGCCGTCACCGAGTAAATGGCCGGGTCCTCCAGCACCATTTGCGCCAGTAGCCGCTGCTTCACGCGCATGGCTTCAAAGCTGATGTCCTGCGACGCCCGCGTGGCCCCGCCCATTCTCCCCGTATCCTGCTGCGGAAAGAAGCCCTTGGGCACTTTGATGAACAGGTAGACGTTCAGGGCCATGGTGCCGGCCACCACGCAGAGCATCAGCACCTGGTGGCGCAAAACCCAGCGCAATCCGCTGGCATATTCGCTGTGGAGCCAGTTGAAGCCGCGCTCGCTGGCGCGATAGATGTGTCCGTGGCGGCTCTCGTCCCGTGACTTCAGAAAGCGCGCGCAGAGCATGGGCGTGGTGGTCAGCGACACCAGCAGCGAAACGGCGATAGCCACGCTGAGCGTGACGGCAAATTCGCGGAATAGCTTGCCCACAATGCCGCCCATCAACAGGATCGGAATAAACACGGCGATCAGCGACACGCTCATCGTCAGCACTGTGAAGCCGATCTCCTTGGACCCCTTCATCGCCGCATCGAAGGGGCTCATGCCCTTTTCCAGATAGCGTGTGATGTTCTCGATGACCACGATCGCGTCATCCACCACAAAGCCCGTCGAGATGGTGAGAGCCATCAGCGACAGGTTGTCGATGGTGTAGCCCACCAGGTACATCACGCCGAAGGTGCCCACCAGTGAGAGCGGCACGGCCACCGAGGGAATGATGGTGGCCCACACCTCGCGCAGGAACAGGAACACCACCAGCACCACCAGCACCACGCTGATGATGAGCGACAGCTCCACGTCGCGCACGCTGGCGCGGATGGTGGTGGTGCGGTCCACGCACACCTTGACCGCAATGGTCGGCGGAATGGCGGCCTGCAGGTGCGGCATCTCGCCCATCACCCGGTCCACGGTCGACATCACGTTGGCGCCGGGGATCTTGAAGATGATGATCAGGATGGCGTCTTTCAGCTCTCCCGGCGGCCCTTTGATCGGGTTGATGCCCGATACGCCCGCGGTCAGATTGTTGGCTACGTCGTCCTTCACCTCGCCCAGGTCGGAGACGCGTACCGGCGCGCCCGTTTGGCTGTTATAGCCGGCAATGATGGGCGCATAGTCCGAAGCTTTGAAAATCTGATCGTTGTCGCTGATCAGCCACCGGTGTTGCTCGTCCTGAAAACCGCCTTTGGGGCGATTGGCGTTGGCGTTGGCCAGCGCCTTGCGCACGGCTTCCAGGCCAATGCCGTTGGCGCCCAGTTGCATGGGGTTCAACTCAACGCGCACCGCGGGGCTGGAACTGCCGCCCACAAACACTTGGCCCACGCCCTCGATTTGCGAAATCTTCTGCGCCAGGATCGAATCCGCCAAGTCATACATCTGCGGCTTCGAAACCACGTCGGAGGTCAGGGACAAAATCAGGATCGGTGCTTCCGCGGGGTTGGCCTTGCGGTAGCCGGGATTCTGCGGCAGGTAGGCTGGCAGTTGGCTGCGCGCCGCGTTGATGGCGGCTTGCACGTCGCGTGCGGCCGCGTCGATGTTGCGGTTGATGTCGAATTGCAGGGTGACCGAAGCCGAGCCAAGCGAACTCGACGAGGTCATCTGGTTCACGCCCGCGATGCGCCCAAACTGCCGCTCCAGCGGCGTGGCCACCGACGAGGCCATGGTCTCCGGGCTGGCGCCGGGCAGGCCCGCGCTGGCGCCGATCACCGGAAAGTCCACATCGGGCAGCGATGCCACGGGCAGCAGCGAGTAAGCCACCGAGCCGGCCAGCAGCAGCGCCAGGCTGAGGAGCGAGGTCGCTACCGGTCGCTGAATAAAGGGTGCGGAAAGATGCATCGTTTAGCCTCTAGCTCCTAGCTTCTAGCTGCCAGCTAAAAACCTGTGTTCCATCAGGCTCACTGCCTGCGCGTGGTTCCAAATGTTCGGTGCTGTTGAGCAACCTCTTGGCCAATAGCGAAGAGCTAGGAGCTAGAGGCTAGAAGCTGTTTCCGGTTGCTGTTCCTGGCTGGCGTGCAGTTCGCGCGGCTTCATGCGCTGGGCCAGCTTGTCAAAATACAGGTACGTAACGGGCACGGTATACAGGGTGAGCAACTGCGACAGAATCAGTCCGCCGACAATCGTGATGCCCAGCGGCTTGCGCAGCTCTGCGCCCACGCCGCCGCCCAGGGCCAGCGGCAACCCGCCCAGCATGGCGGCCATGGTCGTCATCAGGATGGGACGGAAACGCAGCTTGCACGCTTGGAAGATGGCTGCCTCGGCGGGCAGTCCCTCGTTGCGCTCGGCCTGCAGCGCAAAGTCGATCATCATGATGGCGTTCTTCTGCACAATGCCGATCAGCAGGATGATGCCGATCAGTGCAATCACGCTGAATTCGGTGTGCGTAATCAGCAGGGCCAGCAGCGCGCCCACGCCGGCCGAAGGCAGCGAAGAGATGATCGTGATGGGATGAATGTAGCTCTCGTAGAGCACGCCCAGCACAATGTAGACGGTGATCAGCGCGGCCAGAATCAGCAGCGGCTCGTTGGAGAGCGAAGTCTGGAAGGCGGCTGCCGTGCCCTGGAAGCTGGCATTGATGCTCGCCGGCATCTGGATGCGCTGCTCCACGCGGTTCACCGCTGTTACAGCATCGCCCAGCGCCTTGCCCGGCGCCAGGTTGAAGCTGACCACGGTGGAGGGGAACTGCCCCTGGTGGCCAATGGCCAGTTGGGCCTTCGACTGCTCCCAGTGCGCCACCATGCCCAGCGGAACTTGGGTGCCGCTCGCCGATTTCACATAGAGGCTGTTCAGTACCGTCGGATCGGTCTGGAAGTTTTGCGCCACTTCCATCACCACGTGGTACTGGTTCAGCTGCGTAAAGATGGTGGAAACCTGGCGCTGGCCGAAGGCGTCGTAGAGCGTGTTGTCCACGTCGGCCATCGCGATGCCCAGCCGGGCCGCGGAGTCGCGGTCAATCACCAGCTTGGCCCCCAACCCCTTGTCCTGCAGGTCGCTGGCCACGTCCGTCACCACTTTTTCCTTGCCCAGTTCGTCCACCAGCAGCCGTGTGTACTTGGCCAGTTCCACTTGATCCGGGTCTTCCAGCGAGTACTGGAACTCGGTGCGGCTGATGCGGTCTTCCACGGTCAGATCCTGCAGCGGCTGCAGGAACAGTTGGATGCCTTCAATGCCTTGCAGCTTGGGCTGCAGCCGGCGAATCACCTCGGTGGCCGACAGACCGCGCTGTTCCAGCGGCTTCAGGTTGATCTGGATGCGGCCCGAGTTCAGCGTGGTGTTGTTGCCGTCCACGCCGATGAACGAGGAGAGATTGTCGACGGCCGGGTCCTCGAGCAGGATGTCCACCAGCTTCTGCTGGCGCTGGGCCATGCTGGTAAAGCTCACCGTCTGCGGCGCTTCGCTGATGCCCAGAATCACGCCCGTATCCTGCACCGGAAAGAAGCCCTTGGGAACCACGATAAACAGCAGAATCGTCGCCACAAACGTGGCAATGGTGACCATCAGCGTGATGAGACGGTAGCGCAGAACCACCTGCAGCGTGCGTCCATACCAGGCGATGACCGAGTTGAAGACCTTCTCCGACCAGAGGTAGAAGCGCGTCTGCTGGGCGACCTTCTTGTCCTTCAGAATGCGCGAGCACATCATGGGCGTGAGAGTCAGGGAGACAAACGCCGAGACCAGGATGGTCACCGCCAGCGTGATGGCGAACTCGCGGAACAGGCGCCCCACCACGTCGCTCATGAACAGCAGCGGAATCAGCACGGCAATCAGTGAAACGGTCAGCGACATGATGGTGAAGCCGATCTGCTCGCTGCCTTTCAGCGCTGCAATCATCGGGCTGTCGCCTTCTTCAATGAAGCGCGAAATGTTCTCGATCATCACGATGGCGTCGTCCACCACAAATCCGGTGGAGATCGTCAGCGCCATCAGCGTGAGATTGTTGAGCGAGTAGCCCAGCAGGTACATCACCCCAAATGTTCCGACAATGGAGAGCGGTACCGCGACCGACGGAATGATGGTGGCCGCCAGGTTACGCAGGAACAGGAAGATCACCATCACCACCAGGGCGACCGTGAGCATCAGTTCAAATTCCACGTCCTTGACCGAGGCGCGAATGGTCACCGTGCGGTCGGTCAGCACCTTCACTTGTACGCTGGCCGGCAGGCTGGCCTGCATCTGCGGCAGCAGCTTCTTGATGCGGTCCACCACCGCGATGATGTTGGCGCCTGGCTGGCGCTGGATGTTGACGATGACCGCCGGCTGGCGATCCATCCAGGCCGCCTGCTGTGCATTCTCCGCCGCGTCCACGACCGTTGCTACGTCCGAGGTACGGACCGCGGCCCCGTTGCGATAGGCCACAATCACCGGCAGATAATCCGAGCTGGAGATTAGCTGGTCGTTGGCGCCGATGGTGTATTGCTGGCGCGACCCGTTCAGCGTGCCCTTGGCTTGGTCCACGTTGGCCGCGGCAACCGCGGTGCGCAGGTCTTCCATGCTCAGGCCGTAGGCGGCAAGCTGGGTCGGATTGGCCTGGATCCGTACCGACGGCTTCTGTCCGCCGGCAATGGACACCATGCCCACCCCGGTCACCTGCGAGACCTTCTGCGCCAGGTTGGTGTCGGCCGCGTCTTCAATCTTGTCCAGCGGCAGCGAATCCGAAGTCAGCGCCAGCGTCATCACGGGCGCGTCGGCCGGGTTCACCTTACTGTAGATGGGGGGATTGGGAAGATCGGTGGGCAGAAAGCTGGTGGCACTGTTGATGCCGGCCTGCACTTCCTGTTCGGCCACATCGATGTTCTCGTCCAGGTTGAACTCGAGCGTAATCACCGAGCCGCCGCCGGAACTGACCGAGGTCATTTGCTTCAGGCCCGGCATCTGGCCAAACTGCCGCTCCAGAGGCGCCGTCACCGACGAGGCCATCACTTCGGGTCCGCCGCCCGGATAGAAGGTGAGTACCTGGATGATCGGGTAGTCCACCTCGGGCAAAGCAGATACCGGCAACTGCTGGTAGCCTACAAAGCCTGCCAGTAGAATGGCCGCCATCAGTAGCGAGGTCGCTACCGGGCGCAGAATAAAAGGCCGGGAAGGACTCAGGCTCACTGCTGGTTCCTCTTATCGTGTTTTCCGTTCGGCTGATCCGCGGGTACGTTGGCGCCGGGTTGCGCGCTTTTCTGCGTCGCCGCTCCGGGCGCGGCAAAGGAACCGGCGCTCGCGGGCGTGGCGTGTTCGGCTTGCCCGCTCCGATCGCGCGCCATGCTCACCGTAACAATCTGCCCGGGCCGCAGCCGGTCCGCGCCGTCCACCACAATGTTCTGCCCCGGTTGCAGGCCGCTATCCAGAATCGTGACCTGTCCTTCGGCCAAAACTACCTTCACCGGCTGAATCTTGGCCGTCTTGACGCCCTTGGCGTCGGTGTCGATCACCCACACAAACGATCCCAGGTTGCCCGTCTGGATGGCTGCCGACGGCACCACCAAAGCATTGGGACGGTTCTCCAGCACCAGGTGAATGTTGACGAACTGATTGGGGAACAGCGCCTGGTCCTTGTTGTTGAAGACGGCCTTCAGCTTGGCGGTTCCGGTGGTGGTGTCGATCTGGTTGTCGGCCGTCAGCAACACGCCGCTGGCCAGCCTCACCGTGTCGCCACGGTCGTAGGCATCCACCGGCAGGCGCTTGTCCGCGGCCAGCTTGTGCAGCACTTGCGGTAGCTGATTCTCCGGCAGCGTGAAATAGACCGCCATCGGCTCGAACTGGTTGATCACCACCAGGTTGGTGGTATTGGCGGTGATGATGTTGCCGGGATCCACCAGGCGCAGGCCGATGCGGCCGTTGATCGGCGACTGGATGGAACACCAGTTGAGCTGCAACTGGGCGGTCTGCACCGCTGCCCGGTCCGACTCAATGGCGCCCTCGTATTGGCCCTGGGTAGCCGCGTCGGTTTCCATGACCTCCTTGGAGACCACGCCCGCGTCGAACAGCGCTTTATACCGGCCATACTCCGCCTGGGCGTTCTTCAACAGCGCCTGATCGTGGGCCAGCACGCCTTTGGCCTGGTCCAGAGCCGCTCTGTAAGGCTTGGGGTCGATCACCATGATCGTTTGGCCCTGCCTCACCTGCTGGCCCTCGGTGAACTTCACCGGCAGCAGCTCTCCATTCACACGCGACTTCACCGTCACGCTCATGTAAGGCGTCACGGTGCCCAGCGCTGTCAGATAGATCGGCATGGGCCGCTGCTCGGTCGCCGTCACTTGCACCGGAACTGGCCGGCCCATCAGAGCCGCCGCCTGCTGGGCAGTGTTCGCAGCCGTCTGCAGCTGGTTCTGGTGGATGCGCCACACGATAAAGCCCAATGCGCTTGCCAGCACTACATAGACAACTACGCGGACCCAGACCCGCTTCTTGGGCGCCGGCTGTTGCAGCAGACTGTTTGCGGACAGTTGAGACTCAGGAGTGTCTTCCATGGACATAGTGTCGATTCCTGTTGCTTAATTTTGTATGAATGTCGGCCGGTTGGGCCTGTGTGCTGGCATCCGGACAAAAAGTCAGACTTGCCGTCTACGTTCTTGCGGACGTAAAACTTGAAGCGAGAGTTTCACCGCCCCAGATCAAGAGACGCCCGATTCTAACTCAGATGCGAACGGCATCCGGCGAGAAACAATGCCGCGACCATTGTAAGCGAGCCGGCCAGATTCCTGAATGTCCCAAATCGCTCTCAGTAAACCTGATTAGACGCCACATCCTCCCCCATGTTGACGTTTCGCCACATTTGTTTGATCTTGGGCGTTTCCCCTTGAACTTCGTCTACCATGGTATTTCTACTATTGGAAGGGGCTCCGGCCGTTCTGCCTCCGGAACCCGGTGGCACGGTCTAGGCTGTAGTAGAGGATCACCCGGGCTTTTCACAAACAACCCGGTCACCAGCACTACCGTAACGAGCGACCCGGCTCAGGAACGAGTACCAGCCCTATGTGGATTGTCCGGCTTGCGCTGCGGCGGCCTTATACGTTCGTCGTTTTCGCGCTCCTATTGTTGATCGGTGGCATTTTCAGCATCCTCTCGATGCCGACGGATATCTTTCCCAACATCGATATCCCTGTCGTGTCGGTGATCTGGGGCTACGGCGGCCTCTCGGCGCAAGAGTTGGCCAACCGCATCGTGACCCCCAGCGAACGCGGCTTGACCTCCACGGTCAACGACATCGAGCACATCGAATCGCAAACGCTCAACGGCGTCGCCGTCATCAAGGTCTTTTTTCAGCCCCACGTCAACATCGGCAGCGCCGTGGCTCAGATCTCCGCGGTCAGCCAATCCACATTGCGCAGCTTGCCGCCGGGTACCACTGCGCCCTTCATGCTCCAGTACAACGCCTCCTCCGTGCCCGTTCTGCAGTTGGGCGCATCCGGGAAGGGACTGAACGAGCAGCAGCTCAACGATCTGGCTTCCAACACCATCCGCATCCAGCTGGCCACCATCGAAGGCGCCCAGATGGGCTTCCCGTTCGGCGGCAAGTCCCGCCAGGTGCAGGTGGACCTCGACCTGCATGCGCTGCAGGCCAAGGGGCTCTCGCCTGCCGACGTGGTCAACGCCATCTCCGCGCAAAACGTGATTGCGCCCTCCGGCACCATGAAGATCGACCGCTTCGAGTACGCGGTCGAGACCAACTCCACCCCCACGGTCATCAACGATCTCAATAACCTGCCCATCCGTTCGGTCAACGGTGCGGTCATCTACATCCGCGACGTAGCCCACGTGCGCGACGGCAATCCGCCCCAGACCAACATCGTTCGCGTCGACGGCAAGCGCGCCATCCTGATCAGCATCATGAAGACCGGCTCCTCCTCGACGCTCGACATCATCGCCGGCGTCCGGGCCAAGCTGGAGAGCGTCAAAGGCCAGTTGCCGCCGGCACTCCGGATCAACTCCCTCTCCGATCAGTCGATCTTCGTCCGTGGCGCCATCAGCGGCGTGGTCCGCGAGGCCATCATCGCCGCCTGCCTCACCGCCATCATGATTCTGGTTTTCCTGGGCAGTTGGCGCTCCACCATCATCATCGCGGTCTCCATTCCGCTCTCCATCCTCTCCTCCCTCATTTGCCTTTACGTGCTGCACGAGACCATCAACATCATGACCCTGGGAGGGTTGGCCCTGGCTGTCGGCATTCTCGTCGACGATGCCACCGTGGCCATTGAGAACATCAATCGTTACCTGGAGTCGGGCAAGGAACTGGAGCAGTCCATCCTCGACGGCTCGGCGCAGATTTCTATCCCCGCACTCGTCTCCACCCTCTCCATCTGCATCGTCTTCGTGCCCATGTTCTTTCTCAGCGGCGTGGCGCGCTACCTGTTCGTCCCCATGGCGGAAGCCGTGGTCTTTGCCATGCTGGCCAGCTATCTGCTCTCCCGTACGCTGGTGCCCACCATGGCCAAGTATCTGCTCAAGGAGCACGACGACGCGGAGGCCGCCCGGAAACGCTCCAGCCGCAACCCTTTCGTGCGCTTTCAGCACGGCTTCGAATCCACTTTCCAGACATTTCGTCTTGGCTACATGCGGCTGCTCACCCTGTGCGTGGACCATGCGCCGGCCTTTCTCATCCTCTTCATGGTGTTTGCCGTCGGATCGCTGGCGCTGATTGTTCCCTGGTTGGGCCAGGACTTCTTCCCCTCGGTGGATTCCGGCCAGTTCAAAATTCACGTCCGCGCCCGCACCGGTACGCGCATTGAAGAAACGGCCCTGCTCTGCGATCACGTCGACAACACCATCCGCGAGCAGATTCCAGCCAAGGAAGTGGTCAACATCGTCGACAACATCGGCCTGCCCTCCTCGGGACTGAATCTCTCCTACTCCACCTCGGCCCCCATCGGCACGGCCGATGCCGACATCCAGGTGCAGTTGAGTGAGGATCACCACCCCACCGGGCCCTACGTCGAACGCCTGCGCTCGGTCTTGAGAGAGCAGTATCCCGGCGTCACCTTCTACGTCCTGCCGGTCGACATTGTCACCCAGATCCTCAACTTCGGCCTCTCCGCGCCCATCGATCTTCAAATCGTCGGGCCCAACCTCGAGGGCAATCGCGCTCTCGCCGCACGGATGCTCGACGAAGTGCGCTATGTTCCCGGCGCCGCCGATGCGCGCATCCAGCAGCCTTTCGACCTACCCAAGATGACGGTGGACGTGGACCGCACCCGCGCCGCGACCATCGGCCTCACTCAGAAGGATGTGGCCCAGAACCTGCTCGTCGCTTTGAGCGGCAGCTTCCAGACTTCGCCGAACTTCTTCCTCGATCCCAAGAACGGCGTCAGCTACAGCATCGCCATCATGGCGCCGCAATACGGTATCGACTCGGTGGCTGCCCTGCAGAGTCTGCCCATCACAGGAGCCTCTGCGGCGCAGAAGACCAACGGAGCGGCCGCTACCGGTGCGCCGGGAGCAGCGCAGCCCGTGGAGATTCTAGGCAACCTGGCCAACATCTCCCCGGGATCCGAGCTGGGCACCGTGAGCCATTACGACATTCAGCCGGTCATCGATATCTACGCCAACGTGGATGGGACCGACCTGGGTGCCGTGACCCGCCGGATGGACAAGATCATCGACGCCCACAAAGCCGAACTTCCCCGCGGATCGCACTTTACTTTGCGCGGGCAGAGCGAGACCATGCGGACCTCCTACTTCGGCCTGCTGTCCGGACTGCTCTTCTCCATCCTCCTGGTCTACCTGCTTATCGTGGTCAATTTCCAGTCCTGGGTTGACCCGTTTCTCATCATTTCCGCACTGCCCGCGGCCCTGGCCGGCATCGTCTGGTTCCTGTTCCTCACCAACACCCGCCTCAGCGTGCCGGCCCTCACCGGCGCCATCATGTGCATGGGCGTGGCCACGGCCAACTCCATCCTCGTGGTCAGCTTTGCCCGCGAGCAGCTCGAGGTCCTGGTGGGCGACGCCCGCAAGGCCGCGCTCAACTCCGGCTATGTCCGCTTCCGCCCGGTCCTGATGACCGCCCTGGCCATGATTATCGGCATGGTTCCCATGGCCCTGGGCCTGGGCGACGGCGGCGAGCAGAACGCCCCCTTGGGCCGCGCCGTCATCGGCGGCCTGCTGCTGGCCACCGTGGCCACCCTCTTCTTTGTTCCTGCATTCTTCTCTGCCCTGCACGGCCGCTTGGAGCGCCGCCGCAAGGTGGCCTACAACGCCGCGCAAGCCGGCACTTTCGACGAGTTCGACCAGCTTTCGGAGTAGCTCTGTTATGACGGATGAATCCAGATTGAACCAGCAGCCGGAGGCACAGGCTGCCAACGAACACGAGACCGCACCCGAACAGACGGCCATTTCCACGCGCCTGGCTCTCATCGGCGTGGGTGTGGTGGTGGTTGTGGCCGCGATCCTGGCCGCTCTCGGCATTCTGCACCGCATCCACGGAGATACCGTGCTGGCCGAGCGCACCCGGCAACTGGCCGCGCCCACGGTGATTGCCGAGCCGCCCACGCAGGGCGCGCCGTCCGACAGCTTTGTGCTGCCCGGCAACGTGACGGCCTACACGGATTCGCCCATCTACGCGCGCACCTCCGGCTACCTCACCCGCTGGTTCTACGACATCGGATCGCGGGTGAAGAAGGGCGCGCTGCTGGCCGAGATTGCCACCCCCGAAGTGGATCAGCAACTGGCCCAGGCCCAGGCCGACCTGAACACGGCTCAAGCCAACGCCAACAACGCCCGCATCCAGGCCGAGCGCTACTCCGGGTTGGTCAAGTCCAACGCCGTCTCCCACCAGGATACGGATACCTTTGTGAACCAGGCTGTGGCCACCTCGGCGGCCGTCCGCTCCGCCCAAGCCAACGTGCAACGGCTGCGCGATCTGCAGTCCTTCGAAAAGGTCTATGCGCCCTTCGACGGCGTCGTTACCGCGCGCACCGTCGATACCGGCCAGTTGATCGACACCGGCGCCGCCAAGGAGCTTTTCCATCTCCAGGCCATCCAGACCCTGCGCGTCTACGCCAATCTGCCCCAGGTCTACTCGCAGAACGTGAAACGGGGCTCCAAGATCGGCCTCACCTTTGCCGAGCACGCGGGCAAAACCTACGAAGGCACGCTGGTGCGCACCGCCGATGCCATCGACCCCTCCAGCCGTACCCTGCTGGTCGAAATCGATGTCGACAATCACGCGGGTGAGTTGCTGCCCGGCTCCCTGGCCCAGGTCCACTTCAAGACCCCGACGGCCGGCCCCACCTTCATCGTGCCAGCCGCGGCGCTCATCTTCCGCAAGGAAGGGCTCGTGGTCGGCACCGTGGTCAACGGCAACGTCGCGCACCTGGTTCCTGTCGTCATCGGCCAGGACGACGGCGCCAATGTCCAGATCATCACCGGCCTCGGCGCTTCCGACCGCGTCATTCAGGACCCGCCCGACTCCCTCATCGAGGGCGAAAAGGTTGCAGTTGAAACTCCCGCCAGCCGCGCCGCAAATGAGGGAGGCAAGTAATCATGCCAGCCCCTCAAAGGACTCCATCGGGCGTTTTGCCGGTCGCGCCAATCGCACTGGGTGCCCCATCCATGCCGCGTGCTTTTCGAGGAAATAATTGCGGCATGGGTGGGAAAACACACACTTCCACCTTCCCCGTTTTCGCCTGCCTCCTCCTCCTTACCTTTCTCTCCGCCTGCAAGCCCGTCGGCCCCAACTACAACCGTCCCAGCGCCCAGGCTCCGGCAGTGTACAAAGAGGCTGGCGCCGCCGCGGTCGTGGTTCCGCCC
>Ga0224530_1000159_pt1 | contig 46826 bp, 24 predicted proteins | sample CBST75metaG_FD_179873 | JGI IMG/M metagenome (GOLD analysis project Ga0224530, IMG submission 179873) | Peat soil microbial communities from Stordalen Mire, Sweden - C.B.S.T75 | ecosystem: Environmental > Terrestrial > Soil > Wetlands > Peat | place: Sweden: Norrbotten County, Stordalen Mire...
GCCCGACCAATGCACCCGCCCCAGCCCACCGCGGTCTGGATCAACCCACCAATCCCAGCCGGCGAAACAGAGAGAAATCTACACTAAACTCTCACGCCACCTGTCTCACAATCGTTGACACGCTCCGCTGGACGCTGCGTTCGGCGGCCAACCGACCGCTGCTGCGCTGGCTTGAGGATGGGCCGCTGGTGGTGGTCTCCGACGGTTCCGGCAAGACGCCCAAGTTGAAGGCGCGGCTGATGGTCGTCGGTCAGGCGGGCACCTTCGGCGAAAGCGGCGAGCGCTTCTCGGCGACGATTGAAGATACGCCCTCCAGCAGCCGTGAATTGCTGGCGCGGGTGGATTTCGCTCCCGATACGGATGCGAGCATGGAATCGATGCTGGGCTTCCGCCAGGATTTGGGCTTTGCGGGTTCGGTGCAATCGGTGGCGACCGTGGCCGTGGAGCCGGAGGTCGCGAGCGGAGAAAACCGAGGGTTGGAAGAGATTGCTTCCAATAGCTCCGAGACCATGCATTTTGGCGACACTCTCGATGCCGAAGCCGGTTCGACGGCGGTGGTCGATCGTTTGCGCGGCGCCAAGTCTAACACGGCAACGGCGCTGCTGCCCTTTGCCTCCGTCGAGTGGCGCCATAGCGATTCCACTTCAGTGCGCTACCGCATGGCGACGATGATGATGGCGCGGAATGGCGGCGCGGAAGATTCGGAAGCCAAGGCATGGCTGCCCGCCGTGGGCGCGCGCGATGGCCGGTTGAAGATTGAACACGGTCTCCATCAGGAGATTGGCTGGGCGCGGCGAACCGATGCTTCGGAGATGAGCGTTCTGGTCTACTCCGACAAAATCGACAATCCGGTTTTCCAGGCGCAAGGCGGCGCGGCGGCGGCTTCATCGGCGGGCGGCACGGCGCTTTTTGATTCGTCCAGTCATCTATTGCGCGCCTCCGGCCCAGGATTTTCAACCACGGGCGTTGAGGCGCGCGTGGAGCGTCGTCTGCCTGGCGGCAATCGCGTGCGCTTAAGCTATGCCAGCGGCGGCGCGCTGGTGATGCCGGCGCTGCCACGGCAGGTGGCGCTGAACGATGCTCTGGCCGCGGTCCGTCCCCGGCGCGCGCAAACCTACTCGATTGCGCTTTCAGGCACATTGGACGGCACGGGAACGCGCTGGCGCGCCAGCTACCGCTGGCAGGCCGACGATACCGTCACTGCCGTCAACGCCTTCGCGCGAGATGCGGCAGCGCCTTTCCTTAACCTTCATTTTCGCCAGCCGATTCGCCTGACTCGCTCCGGCTCGGGTGGTCTGGATGCGTTGCTCGACATCAACAATCTGCTGGCCCAGGGCTACCAACCCTACATTCTGAGCGACGGCTCGTTGGTGGTCTTTGCGCAGGATCAGCGCAGTCTGCGCGCCGGTCTCGCGTTTACCTTCTAAATCAATCTTTCCCATGACTTCAAAAAACGCCTTCTCTGGAAGAGAATGGAAAGCGGCATCGTGTTCCGCTGGCGCAGGGCTTTTTGCGCGGTAATTTTTACCATGGGCAGGCGAAGGGATCGTTTGGCGATGAAAAACTCAGGGCTCGCGCTGGTTGCTGTTTTTTGCGCCGTATTCACGGCGAGTGGCTTTCTTTCGGCGCAAACAGCCGCCACCGGGCAGCAAAGCGCGATCCGGCAACCGGATGCGCTGCTGGGCGGTTTTCTCGATCCACCAAACGGGGCGCGGCCGCGCGTCTGGTGGCACTGGATGAACGGCAACATCTCCGAAGAGGGGATTAAGCTCGATCTGGAGTGGATGCACCGCGTGGGATTGGGCGGCGTAACCATCTTCGAGGGCGCGATCAACACGCCGCAGGTGGTCCCTCAGCGGCTGATCTACATGACGCCGGAGTGGAAACAGGCTTTCAATGTCGCTGTCGCCAAGGCGCGCGGCTTCGATATGGAAGTGGCCATCGCCAGTTCGCCCGGATGGAGCGAAACCGGCGGCCCCTGGGTGCCCGCCGCGCAGGGCATGAAGAAGATGGTCTGGAGCGCGACGCGCATCGAGGGCGAACGGCCATTCAAGGGCGCGCTGGCGCATCCACCCGAGGAAAGCGGCAGCTTCCAGAACTTGAGCATCGCCGGCCGGCGCTCTTCTGATGACAAAGTTGCTCCGCTGCCGCGCTTCTATGCTGACGTGGCGGTCATCGCTTACAAAATTCCCGACGGCGACAAGCCGCAGACCGAGCTGAAGCCTCGCATCACTTCGAGCAGTGGCGCGGTGAATGCCGTCGCGCTCTCCGACGGCGACATTGCCACGGCGGCGTTGACGCTAGCGGCCAGTGCGGCCGGCAGCGAGAGTTGGATTGAGTTTGATTACGGCCGGCCGCAGTCGATTCAGGCCGTGACGCTGGCCAGCCTGAACGATGCGATCAGTGTCTTCGATCACGAGAGCGACGCCATTCCGCCGCGGCTTGAGGCCAGTGACGACGGCGCGAATTTTCGCAAGGTCGCTGACCTGCCTTTTTCGAGTTTGGTTCAGCGTACGGCGGCTTTTGAAGCCGTTACGGCGCGCTACTTCCGACTGTTTTTTCCCGCGCAGCCGGCCGGCGCTGCCGACCACGAGCACAAGATCACGGAGCTGATTCTGACCAGCGGCGCGCGCATGAACGAGTGGGAGAAGCGCGCTGGTTTCGCTAACTCGCGCGATTTTTTTGCGATTCACGATCCCAAAACAGCTTCTGAATTTGTTGTTGCGCCCGGCGACGTAATCGATCTAACCGGCAAGATGGCCGCCGACGGAAGCATCGAGTGGACGCCGCCGGCCGGCAATTGGATGGTGCTGCGCATCGGCAGCTCGCTGACCGGACACATGAACGGTCCGGCTCCGGCCGAGGCTACCGGCCTTGAGGTCGACAAGCTGAACCGCGAGTACGTGAAAAATTACGTGGACGGTTACTTGAAGATGTACACCGACACCGTCGGCGCGGAGATGATGGGCGGCAAAGGCGTTTCTTACATGCTGACTGACAGCATCGAGGTGGGCCCGCAGAATTGGACCGACAACATGTTCGATGAGTTCAAGCAGCGGCGCGGCTACGATGCGCGGCCCTGGCTGCCGGCGCTGACCGGCGTCGTCATCAAGAGCACGGCCGACACAGACCGTTTTCTCTGGGACTTCCGGCGCACCATCGGTCAACTGCTGGCCGAAAATCATTACGGCGCGATTGCCGAAGCTCTGCATGGCCACGGCATGAGCTACTACAGCGAGGCGCTCGAGTATCACCGTCCGTCGCTGGGCGACGATATGGAGATGCGCAGCCACGCCGACGTGCCCATGGGCGCGATGTGGACCTATGCGGGGCGACCGGGGCCGGATGTGGACTACGTTTCCGATCTGCGCGGCGCGGCTTCGGTGGCGCACATCTACGGGCAGAATGTCGTCGGCGCCGAGTCGATGACTTCGCGGGGACCGGCGTGGTCGTTTTCGCCGAACAATCTCAAGCCGGTTGCCGATCTTGAATTTGCGCTGGGCGTCAATCGCTTCGAGATTCACGAGTCTGCGCATCAGCCGGCGGCCGACATGGCGCCGGGGCTGACGCTGGGGCCGTATGGCCTCTGGTTCAACCGCAACGAGAGCTGGGCCGAGGAGGCCAAGCCGTGGGTGAGCTACCTGTCGCGCTGCTCCTACCTGCTGCAGCAGGGGCATTTCTACGCCGACGTGGCCTACTTCTACGGCGAGGAGGGACCGCTGACAGCCGTCTTCGGTTGGAAGCCGATCGCCGACGCGCCCGATGGTTACGGCTTCGACTTCGTTAATAGTGACGTGCTGCTGCATCAGCTCTCATTCAAAGACGGCCGTCTGATTACGCCGGGCGGAACCAGCTACCGCATTCTCTATTTGGGCGGACGCAGCCAGCGAATGACGCTGCCGGTTTTGCGGCAGATTGAGAGCTTGGCTAGGCAGGGCGCGGTTATTGTCGGCAACCGGCCGGTGGATTCACCCAGCCTTGCCGACGAAGAGCGGGAGTTTCAGCGGGTCGCCGACCGGCTTTGGGGCCGTCGTGCTGTGGCCGATCGTTCCGCGCATCGTGTGGGAAAGGGAATCGTCTACGCGGGCATGAGCGCCAACCAGGTGCTGGCCGAGCTGGGCGAGGCGCGCGACTTTGAGTACGCCAAACCAGAGGCCGGTGTGGAGTTGATGTTTGTGCATCGTCGGCTGGGCGACGGCGAAATTTATTTTGTCGACAATCGTCAGGATCGCGCCGAAAATCTTGAAGCGACCTTCCGCGTGACGGGCAAGGTGCCGGAGCTGTGGGACGCGGCGACTGGCGAGCGGAGGCCGGTATCCTACAGAACGGTGAATGGGCGGACGGTTGTGCCGCTGGCGCTCGATCCTTATGGAACAACATTTGTCGTTTTCCGTGATGTGGCCACGATCAAGTCGCGGCCGCTGCCCGAGACGAAAGAGAGTGTGGTGGCAGCGCTCGACGAGCCGCTCAATACAAATTGGACGGTCAGCTTCCAGCCCGGCCGCGGCGCACCGGAGACGGCGGCCTTCGACCGGCTCGCTTCCTGGAGCGAGAATCGCGACCCCGGCATCAAATATTTTTCCGGCTCGGCCACTTACGCGAAGACCGTCGAGATTCTGGCCGAGACGCTGACTACGGGCGGGCGCTTTTGGCTCGATCTGGGCGATGTGCGTGAGCTGGCCGAAGTCGCGGTTAACGGCAAGTACCTGGGCATCGTGTGGAAGAGTCCTTACCGGATCGACGTGACCGAGACGCTCAAGCCGGGCGCGAACCAACTCGTTATTCAGGTGACGAATCTGTGGGTGAACCGCATGATTGGCGACCAGCAAAGCTGGGCACCGAGAAAGTACACCTTTACATCTTTTGCGCCCTACAAGGCCGATTCGCCGCTGGTGCCTTCCGGACTGCTGGGACCAGTGCGGCTGCTGCGACAGTGAGTAGTCGGACAGTGAACAGCGGACAGTGCGCATGAGCGGCGACGGGCGCGTATTTAAAGTCGCAGAGGTTTTACAAACGAATCAGCCCGCGCTGCAGCGCCGTCACCACAGCTTGCGTGCGGTCGCTGGCGTTTAGCCGCATCAGAATAACGCTTACATGGCATTTCACGGTGGATTCGGTAATGCCAAGGTCCGCGGCGATTTCTTTGTTGCTCTTTCCCTTTTCAATCAAATTGAGCACTTCGCGTTCTCGCGCGCTGAGGTCGGAGTTGGGGACGCGCGAGGAAAGGGTACGCGAAACGGGTTGCGGAAGAAAGCGTCCGCCGGCGTGAACGCGATGTAAGGCGCTCACCAAGGTGTCATGCGGCATTCCTTTGACGATGTAACTGCGCGCACCGGCTTCAAGCGCCTGATAGATGTCCTCATCGCCTTCGTAGGTGGTGAGGACGACGAACTTGGCTTCCGGGTGGCACGCTATGATGGTCCGAATCGTCTCGACGCCGCTGATTCCCGGCAGTTGCAGATCCATCAACGTGATGTCGGGCAGATGCTTTTCAAAAAGCTCAATGGCCTCTTCGCCGCTTCCCGCTTGGGCAATCGCCGTCATGTCAGGCGTGGCGTCGATAATGGCCGCGATGCCGACGCGCATGATGGGATGGTCATCGACAATCAGAACCTTGATCTTTGCCGCTTCTGTCGTTTCCATCGCGTCTATACGCTCACTCGTCATTTTTTAGCTTGCCCCATTCCAGCCGCCGGCGCAAATCGCGCATGTTGCCGGCCGGCATTTGTTCTTGTGCATCAATCTTCAATTGCATCGTGCTTCAATTGCAGCGTGCATCGTGGAAAATTCTATGGCTGCGGATGTTTGTCGAATGCGTTGATGACCGGCAGTACATTTCCGCTATCGTCGAAGAAGCCGCGCCCGTGCAATTCTTTTTCCGCCGCCGGTTCCCACCAGAAAACGCCCTGACCTAAACCGTCGGGAACGGCGCGAACAGCGGCATTGACCGCGCGCAGAAAAGCTAATTGTCCCGCAGGGCTTTCTGTAAACTCCGCTTCTTTGCCCGTCATGCCGCCGGGTGTCCAATTGTAGGCGGTTTCAACCACGATGAGCGGACGGTGATAGCGCAGCGCAAGTCCATTCAAAGTGCCGCGCAACTGAGCAATATTGCCATGCCAATACGGATAGTAAGAAAGCCCAATCACGTCGAAGGGAACCTGGCGGGCAATCAGGTGATTGAAAAAGTCGGCCGCGGCGTCATAGTCACCGCTGCGCTCGATATGGATCATGATGCGCGGTTTGGGCGCGGATTTCCGGCCCGCCTCGACGCCCGCGATTCCGGCTTTGAGCAGATCGGCGAAGTTGTCCCAGTTGCCGGGTAGTTTGCCGTCGGGCCACAACATGCCATGAGTGATTTCGTTGCCGACCTGCACCATCTCGGGCATCGTACCCTGCCGGGCAAAGGCGGAGATGGTTTTGCGCGTATAGAGGTAAATCTGCCGCGTAAGCTGCTTGTGATTGAGTTGGCTCCATGCCGCTGGAACGGGTTGTTTGCTGGGATCGGCCCAACTGTCGGCGTAGTGAAAATCGAGCAATAGATGAAAGCCCATCGCCTTGGCTCGCCGGGCGAGAGCGAGCGTGTACGGAAGATCGTTGGGCAGTCGGTCTGTCGCCGCGGCGGGATCGTTAAAGATGCGCAGCCGCACCCAGTTGTAGTGGTGCTCGCGCAAGATGGCCAGCACATCTTTGGGCTGACCGCCTTCTTTGAAGATGACGCCGTCTTGCTCGCATTGAGCGAGAAAAGAAACATCCGCGCCGATGGCATAACCCTGGGCGCGGATAAGAACAGTACAGGAACAAAGGGTCAAAACAACACAGATCTGGGAAAAGGTACGGTAAATTGACAATGGCGTTTCCCTCATAAGTCCAGCGAAAAATATGGTAGCAAATGCGCGGATCTTCATTTGGGTTCGGCGCTTTCAGAGCCGCTTCCTAACTCCAATTGATATTCGGGAATAAGTCGGACGCGATTCAACTTGACGATCTGACCGTCGGGTGTGAAGGGCGGCGGCGTCGTAAGCTCGAAATAAACCGGAGCATCTTTGCGCAACGGCAGAATGCTTAGTTCAAAGGTGCGGGAAGATTGCCGATCAAGAAACCGCCGCAGCCCAATCGTCCACGTTTGGCCATTATAAAAGTTATCGGTCAGCAGATGGCTATCGGCGGAGAAACGCGCGACGTCGCCTTGATAGTCGGTTTGCAGATACAACTCGCTCAATCCATCAAGCGCATGGGCAGGCAGTGTAATCGTCCATCGCGCCGCATGAGGCAGGTCGCCGGCATCGGGGGCAACAGCAACGCCTTGGGGATGTGGGGGTCCAATCTTTACCGGAGGCGCTAGGCCAGCGGCCTGAGTTTGATGGATGTCGAGCGCGACCTTTCGCGCCTTGGCCTGCGCTGCATAAGCAATGCTGAGCGCGTTTTTCTCCGTTGTGGCTAGGGGCAAATTCGCCTTCAATGAAGCAACGGGCGGCATAACGGTAAATGCAAAATTCGCATCGCTCCGGGAGCGCAGCCAGATGCGAGCGGGGTTCGCTTCGGTGTCGGCAAAGAAATCTGCGCTTGTGATGAGCAGCCGGTCTTCGCCGCCGATGCGCGCCTTCCAGGCGTTTTCGGCTTCTTCGGCGGTAAGCGCCACCAGGCGAATTGTTTTGCCTTGCGCGGAAACAATGTCGATCCACGAATTGACGCCCGGCTTGATTCCGCTTATGTAAATCGCATCCGCGCTGCGCGTGGTTTCGCCGCTCGACGTTTTGATGGAGCGAACCGTAGCCGACTCGAAGGCGAATTCGACGGGAATTCCGGGAATGGCCTCGAAATAGAGCGTTGTAACGCCGCGCTGCACAAGGCGCGTGAACAGTTGCGCTGTGCCGTAGCGAAGATTGACGCCCTCGCTGCGGAAATTGAAGGGCCAGATGAAATAGGAGCCCGAGGGCAGATCGACTGGATGCCGGGGAATAGAGAGCGTGCCGGCGGCTTTTCCATCTACCGCCGGCAGGCGGATTTCAAATTGCGCGGCGTGCCAGGTGGGCATCGTGTAGCCGCGGAGGTAATTGTTGAAGAAGATGAAACCTGCATCGCCACGTGAGCGCACCGAGGCGCGCGGCACGGAGAGATCGTCGATCGTACACGGCTCCGATTCCGGCGCGTGCACGATCATCGGGGCCAGATCGGAGCCGAAATCATTGAGGAAATAGTGAAAGACTTTCAGCTTACGCAAAGAGGCGCGTTCATCGCCGAATTCACCCAGCGGCGCTTGAAAGTCATAAGACTTGATCGGCAGATCGTTGGGATAGCCGGTTGCTTGCGATTCCTGAAGCGTGGTGAGCTTGCCGTCGGGATTTTCTCCACCCTGGAACATATAAGTTCCGTAGAGATTGACGCCGGAGCCCAGCATTACTGGAAAGATGGCCGCAATGCTATCGGGCGAAATGATGGGGCGGCGATGATAGGTGTCTTCAATGCCGCCGCCGATTTCCGCGGTGAGAAAAGGCAACTGGTCCAAGTCAGAGTGATGGGGAAAGGCTTCACTTTGGCCGATGGCGTCGTTGGCTGCTGCCACGCGGCTATGAAAGCGGAAGGCGTAAATGTCGGCTGGCGGTAACTTGACGATTGAATCGTCCCACGGAGCGGCGGGATAACCGCCATAGAGCGGAAGAACTGCTTTTTGTGGCACCACGGCGTTGTCCCAACCGGTGATGAGATAGAACGGTGCATCAAGTCCGCTGGCGAGAGCGATTTTTTTCAGTTCCAGAATGTGCGCAATTCCTGCGTCGGGGCCGCGTTTGGCGTACTCGTTTTCCAGTTGAATGCCGATGACCGGACCGCCATCTTTCCAGAGCAGCCCCTTGAGCTGCGCGCCAATTTGCCCGTACCATGCGCGGACCGAGGCCAGATAGACGGGATCATTGACGCGGGTCGGCCCTTGCTTGAGCACCCAATCCGGCAGACCGCCATTGCGCGCTTCGGCGTGATCCCACGGTCCGATGCGCACGACCAGATACATGCCGTGCTTGGCGCAAAGTTCGGCAAAGACGCGCAGGTCGCGCTGGTCTGTCCAATCGAATTGTCCCTCAATTTCTTCGTGATGAATCCAAATCACATAGGTCGCGACGATGTTAATGCCCGCCGCTTTCATTTTGAGAATCTCTTCTTCCCATTGAGCTTGCGGATAGCGCGAGAAATGGAATTCTCCCATCGCCGGCAGCCAGGGTTTTCCGTCGATGGTTAAAAAACGGCTGTTGACGCCCAGAACGGTTCCCGATGGCGATGTCGCCGAGCCTGCCGCGTACAGCGCGGGCGTCGCTTCGCTATAAGGCTGGCTGGCGTCGATGCGGATTGGCGTGTTCACGCTTTGCGCGCGGGCTGGCGCAAGTGAAAAAAACGCGACAACGAAAACGAAAATTGTCCAGAGTGCTTTCTGCTTCCAAAAGATGCCGGAAGTTTTTGCGAAAACGTGCGGGAAGAAAAACATAATTGGACTCCGTGTCCTAGAAGCGCATTTTCAGGCGAGATTGCGCACTGTTTTCTAACGAGAAAGATTCAATTTATTCCTATTCCGCACTTCACGAATCCGCCGAAAGTCGGATCGAGGCTGGATTTTATCGTCAATGCGTTTCGCGCCGGGTGCAAATGAAGCCAGCCGTTTGGGGGTTGCCGTATACTGAGTGCCGCGATGCAAAGATTGCGGTTGGTTGCCGCCTGTTTGTTGGCATGTATAGCGGGGCTCGTTGCCGCGCAGTCCGGCGCCTTTGCTGGCTACACGCGCCATGTGTGGCATGCTTCAGACGGATTGTCTGAGCAAACCGTGCAGGCTTTTGCCCAAACTCCGGATGGTTACTTATGGATCGGGACGACGGGCGGCCTGGTGCGCTTTGATGGCGCGCAGTTCACGGTTTTCGATCGGCAGAACACGCCCGCTCTGCAAGAGAACAGCATTTTCAGCCTGATGGTGGCGCGCGACGGGACACTCTGGATCGGGACCGAGGGCGGAGGGCTGGCGCATTACGCGGGCGGAAAATTCCGCTCCTGGACCACGCGCGATGGACTGAGCAACGATTTTGTCCGTACGATTGCCGAAGATGCGGCGGGAAGAATCTGGATCGGCACCGACAACGGCCTGCTGCGGCTGGAGCACGGCCGATTCGTCCGCATCGACGGCGCGGCTGGCATTGCGCCGCTGGCTGTTCACGCCATCTATCGTGACCGCGGCGACCGGCTGTGGGTAGGTGGTTCAAGACTGTTCAGCTTGACTGGCGCGGCGGTGACCGAGTACACGCTGCGCGGAGAAGCCAGCCAGAACCGCGTGAAATCCATCGTGCAAACCAGGGACGGAACGATCTGGGTGGGCACGGTTTCGGGATTGCACCGCATGGCTCCAGGTGAAAAAAGATTCAGCCGCGTTAGCGGCATTGCCGGAACCGTGCGCGTTTTACGTCAGGCGGCAGACGGTGTGTTGTGGATTGGCACGATCGGGCAGGGCATATACGAGTACCGCGCCGGTCGCTTAACGCGGATTACGGCGCCTGCATCGCTGCCCAGCAACACGGTGCTGAATTTTTACGAGGATACAGAGAAAAACTTTTGGATTGGCACGCAGGCCGGCATATTGCGGCTAACCCAGGCGCAGGCAAATATCATTTCGTTGCCCCAGGCCAACGACTCCGATTTCGGGACGATTTATCAGGATCGCGACGGCAGTTTTTGGATCGGTTCCTCATCGCTTTTCCAGATGCGGAATAGCCAGTTGAGTCCCAGCACTCTGCCGGGAGTTAGCGGCGCGCATGTGCGCAACGTCTATCGCGACCGCACCGGCGCTCTGTGGGTGGGGACCGACGGCGAAGGCTTTTATCGGATTGTGGAGGGCCATACGGCGCATTGGACAACGCGCGACGGCCTGTCGAACAATTTTGTCCGCGCTATGGCGCAGGATCGCGACGGAAGCATGTGGGTGGCCGCCGACGAAGGGATCAATCACATTTTGTGGCTGAACGGCCGCCTGCGCATCGTCAGTTACGAGATGCGCGACGGGCTGGCCTACTTCAGTACGCGCGCGCTGCTTGAAGACCACAACGGCGATTTGTGGATCGGCACCGATCGCGGCGTGAGCCACATGCGCGGCGGCAATTTTTTGCACGATACGGTCACCAGCGCGCTGGCGCAGATGAAGGTCTGGGCGATTCACGAAGATCCGGATGGTGGCCTGTGGTTCGGCACGCGGGATAACGGCCTGTACCGTTACCGCGGCGGGAAAATGGCGCACTACTCGGCTGAAGACGGTTTGGCTGGCAATGCGATCTATCAAATTCTCGAAGATAACGCGGGCCATTTGTGGATCAGCGGGCCCAACGGGGTCTCAATGTTGAACCGCCACGAATTGGATGCCGAGGCCGAGAGTTTTCCCCGGCATTTTGCGCTCACCTTCTATTCCACTGAAGAGATCGCGGCGAATATGGAGATCTACGGAGGTACGCAGTCTTCCGGCTGCATCACGTCGTCGGGCGATGTCTGGTTGCCGAGCAACCTGGGACCTATTCATATTGTGGCTTCGCGGCGAGAAACGCTGCCGCCGCCGCTGCTGCACATTCAGGCGGTATTGGCCGACGGTCAGCCGGCTTCGATGGCGGCTCCGGTCGTGCTGCGGCCCGGCAACAGCCGCCTGGAAATTGCCTTTGCGCCGATTTTGTTGCGATCGCAGCAGGGTTTGCGCTTCCGCTACCAGCTCGACGGTTTTGAAAAACAGTGGAGCGCGGTTACCTCGGCGCGCACGGCCGACTACACCAACCTGCCGCCGGGGCGTTATCGCTTTCGCGTGCGCGTTTTCGACATCAGCAATCCCAGCGCGGTATCAGAAACCACAATTGATGTGATCCAGCGGCCGTTTTTTTACCGCACATGGTGGTTCATTGCCGGTTGCGCCGCGTTGCTCGCGCTGCTTATCTTCGCAATTTATCAAACCCGTGTGCGGCATGTGCGGGCCCGTTTTGAGGCGGTGCTCGAGGAACGCAGCCGGTTGGCCCGCGAGATGCACGATACCGTGATTCAGGGATGCACGGGAGTTTCGGCGCTGCTTGAAGCGCTTTCTATGAAAGACGTGAAAGACAATGCGGATACCAGCTTGATGGATGTCGCCCGCCTGCAGATACGCAACACCATTAACGAGGCCCGCGACGCGATTTGGAACCTGCGCAAACCGAGCGACGCTGCCAGTCTTGGCGAAAAGCTGGAAAGCATGACGCGCCAGGTTGGCAGCGAATTCAAAATTCCCGTTGCCTGGCGCATGGAGGGAACGCCATTGGCAATCAGCGAGCCGGTGGCGCACGATCTGCTGATGACGGCCCGGGAGGCAGTCTACAACGCGATGTTGCACGGCCACCCGGCGCACGTTAGCGTCGCGCTGACCTACAAGAGCCGCGAACTGTTTTTGAATTTGGATGACGATGGTTGCGGTTTCAATCCCGGAGAGATGGACAGCCACCACTTCGGGTTGAAGGGCATGAAGGAGAGAGTGGAACGCTCGGGAGGGAAATTCCATTTGACCACTGCGCTGGGCAACGGCGTTCATATTGAAGTGCGTCTGCCGCATCGTCGCTAAAGCTGTTAGTCGATATTTAAATAAGTATGGCGGGATGCAGACCGAAGATTGGTTTGCATCCCGCCATTTTATGCATGTTAGTGAAGGTTAGAAGGTGAGACGTCCGCCGATCTGAATGTTGCGAGCGCCGTTGGCGTAGTTGATTACGCCGCCGCCGGCTACGTTTGTGCCCGTAGCTGTAGCGGGTTGCTCGAAGTTGGGATGGTTGAGGATATTGAAGGAATCGAGACGCAACTCGAACCTGGTTTTATCGACAATCTGGAAGTTTTTGCCCAGGCTCAGATCCAGGTCGCGCCAGCTCGGTCCCAGCAACGAGTTACGACGTTCGTTGCCGAAGGTGCCCGAGGTTGGAGTTTGGAAGGCGGCGACATTGAACCACTCTGAAGTGGTTGGGTGCGACAGCTTCGGCGTGCCGACAACGTTAGGCAGCCACGAATACTCGCAGCCGCACTCGTTAGCGCCCGAACCGCTTAGGTCCGAACCGTTATTCGATGTGGTTACGGTAAAGGGAATGCCGCTATGTACCTGATAAACGCCGGTCAATCTCCATCCACCTAAAACGTCATCGCTCCAGCCGCGCAAGGAGAATTGCTTACCCGCGCCGAAGGGCAATTCATAGGTGGCCGAGCCGTTGATCGAGTTTTTCATGTTCAAGGTCGACAGGCTGTAATTGGCTTGCGTGTCGAAGGCGTTTTGCCAAACATCAACCGCGGCGTTGCTGCCCGATCCGGTACCGGTGTCGAGCGTCTTCGAGTAGGCGTAGTTAAAGATGAAGCTCAGGCCGTGCGAGGCTTTCTTTTCCACGCGCAGTTGCAGAGCGTCATAGTTTGAGTAGCCGTCATACAAAACAGCGGAAATCGAACAAAAGAGCGGATACTCGCTGACGCCGCTATAGCAGTTGGTGCCGGCGGTCATCTTGCTGGCCGGGTTCTGATCGATGTCGCGCGTAAAGCCCAGATGCGTGCCCTTGTTGTGGACATAGCTGACATCGAGCAGCGTGCGCAGTGGGAACTGACGTTGCACGGAGAGCAGTATCTGCTGGTAATAGGTGTTCTGCCGCTTGCGAGGATAGTAAGTTACTTCCTTGTAGTTGTAGGCGTAGTTGGTCACGGTGGAAAGCGTAGGATAACTAACCGCGCCGGCGCCCGGCCCGTCCTTCAACAAGAAGGCTGCCGAGGAGGACCATCCCTCCGAACCGTTCGGGTTAAGGCCGACGCCGAGAGCTGCCGTATAGGGATCGGCCGACCACGGCGCATCCGAAATGCCATAGCTGCCGCGAACCGCCCAGTTGGCGGATGGCGCCCAGGAAAAGCCGATGCGTGGAACCCACTCGTTAGCGCCATTCTGAATCGTATGGCGGCCGTTTTGACCGCCATAGGTCATCGCGCCCAGCGCGCTGTTGGCCCATGGTCCCTTGTTAACCACCGTCGGGTCGAAGGTTCCCCACTTGTTGTTGACCTCGCTCCAGCCGCCCTGACGCTGGTAGCGCAGTCCGAGGTTCAGCGTTAGATTGGGCAGGATCTTGTAATCGTCCTGCGCAAAGGCGCCCAGGTTCCACATGCGAGCGCCGGTTTCAACATCGTCGTACACATACCAGCCGTAGACCTCGCCCAACAGAAAGTCGGCGTAGGAAATGTTGGTGGTTTGGCTGGTGAAGTCAAAGCTGCCCGAGCTGACATCGCCCCAGCCGGTGTAGTTCTGGTAGTTCTTTTGGAACTCGCCGCCGACCTTGAGCGTGTGCTTGCCGCGAACTAAAGTTAGCACATCCGATTCGGCCAGCGAGCCGTCGGCCAGCACCGCGTGCGTGCCGCCATTGATGCCGATGCCGCCAATACTGCTGCTGGTGATCGAGACGGTCGGGAAGATATCGGCCGGAGCGTTGGTTCCATAAGTCGGTTCCAGGCCAATCGTCGTAGGATAGCCCTTGCCGTAGCTGTTCGGAATGTACTTATCGAACTCGCGTACACCGCCGATGCGGGCTTCGTTGATCATGGTGGGGCTGATCGTCCAAACGTCGGTTACCTGCCCATCTTCGTTGTAATTGTTGCCGTGGCTGCAATCGAAGCCCAGAGAGCAGAAGGCATCGACGTCGTAGGCCAGGCTGATCGGGAGATACATGTAGGTGCCGGAAATCCGGTGCTTCTGGTTGGGGACGTAATCAACCTTGCCGACGTACCACTTGGAAGAGGTGTTGCTGCTTTGTACGCTCTTGTAGTTATACGTATAAAGTCCCGATGTCGAGGTGTTGTTCGGCGCCGGAAAATATTTTTGGATCTTGGTGGCGACCGAATCGAGCGTACCCGAAAGGCAATAGCCGCTGTTGGCGCTATAGGTGTAGCTGGCTCCCGTTATCGCGGTAGGAAAGCAGCCGGAGGTCATATCTGTCGCGCCGTTTTGGCCACGCGTCGGCACCGTCGTGGTGTAAACGGCCGATGAGGTGTTGGGATTGGACTGAAAAGCAAAAAAGAAAAAGAGCTTGTTGTGCTTGATGGGACCGCCGATGCTGCCGCCAAACTCATTCCAGCGCAGAGGCGCTACGGTTCCCGGTGCGGGATTGAAGTAATTTCTCGCGTTGTAATAGTCGTTCTGGTTGAACTCGTAAAGGGTTCCGTGAAATTGATTGGTGCCGCTTTTGATAATGGCATTAAAGCTGGCTGTGCCATTGCCGTATTGCGCGCCCGAGTTGCTGGTTTGGACGCTGACTTCGCTGATGGCGTCGATCGGCGGATAATTGTCGCTGGCATTAACGTCGCGCGGCTGCTGCGCCACCATGCCGTCGAGCAGGAAGGAGCCCATATACCCTTCCGCGCCGTTGACGCCCACGCCCTGGCCTGAGGCGTCCTGGCTGCCGCCGCCGTTGATGCCCGGCAAAATATTGGTTAATTCGCTGTACCAAATGCCGCCTACAACCGGCGCTTGTTCAATAGCCTTGGTATCGAATTCAGTGTGCTGCGCCGAATCTTCGCTCTGCAAAAGCGGTACTTCGCTGGTGACCACAACTTCTTCGGTGGTCTTGCCGACCGGCAGCGAGGCGTTTACCGCGATGGATTGAATGGAAATAACAATATTTTTGCGCATTTCGCTGCGGAATCCCGTCTTGCTGAAGGTGACGGTGTATTGCCCGATGGGTAGCGAAGGTGCGTCATAGATGCCAACCGCGTTGGTTTCCGTATTGGTCGTTACGCCAGTTTCGTTATTGATAATCACTACGCTGGCTTTGGGAATGACGGCATTCGTGGTGTCAGTCACGATGCCTTTGATCTCTCCGGAGTTTGCATTCTGTGCCCGCGTCGCTGAGCCGAAGCCCATCAGAAACAAGAAAAAAAACGCAAAAGTCCAGATGAAACGGACGATTTTTTTCATCAAGTTGTTAACCTCCCATACCCCAGGGTACTGCCGAATAAAATCCCTGAGGTTTCGATATCGTAGAGGAGTCTATGCCTCGTTCAATAGAACTGGCATCCGGCAAAAGTTGGATTGGCGATTTTTTTGTATTTAGGGACGCAGCAGCAATGGCTAGGCCCGGACGAGTTCCCTCGTCCGGGCCTTTTGTTGCATGGTTAGAAGGTGAGTCTCAGCGCGCCCTGGAAGATACGAGCATTGCCGTTCGTGCTGCTGATCACACCAAAAGTACCCGCGGCCTGATTCACGGTGGACGACGGGCCGGAGAAGTTTGGATGGTTGGTGGCGTTGAAGGCGTCCCAGCGGAACTGGAAGGTCTTGCCGTTCAGTAGAACCCAGTTCTTCATGATCGACGCATCGATGCCAAAGACTCCCGGCCCCCAGTAGGCGTTCTTGCCGGTGTCGCCAAAGCCGCACCATCCCGGCGTATTGTCGTTGCAGGATGTGGGAAGGGTGAAGGCGGCGGTGTTGAAGTAGCCTTTGTTCGGGTTCACCCAATCCCAGTGGCTGCCCTTGCCCATTTGGGGGGCCACGCCCGCGACGGAATCGGCGCGGTTATCCCACATGCCGTCCGGGGTCCGTGTCCCACTGGCCGATCGAGAACGGGCTGCCCTTCTGCAAGGTCATGATGCCGCTCAACTGCCAGCCGCCTGCCGTCTCTTCAATCAGCTTGCCCTTTTCCTTGAACGAAGGAGCTTGGTAGATCAAGTTGGTTTTCCAGGCCCACGGCACATCCGCACTGGAGTTGCCGCGGTTCCACTTGGCGCTGATCGGATTGCCCAGTGCCGGATTGCCGTAGGAGACGTTGCTCGAGCCGGTGATGTCGATGGTATGCGACCACTCCAGGCTGGACTGTACCTGTAGGCCGAGCCACGCGTGCTGATCCACGCTGACCTGCAGCGAATTGTAGCTTGCCGTCGCCCAGCTCTGGTCCTCGTAGATGTCCCCCAAGGTTGAATTCACGGGAATCTTTGTAGCCCACTCGGGGTTATCGTCGATGAGCACCGACAGGTGTTCGGTTTCGTTGCCCACATACGCTACGCGGACGGCCGTCTTCGGGGTGACCTGCTGCTCGACCGAGAGGTTCCAGGCATACACCGTGGGCAGCTTGAAGTTGCGCGCGAAGCTCTGGCCGACCTGCTGGCCCTTGGGTATGGCGGTGTTTGACGCAGGCTTGGTTTTGTAGGTGGATGTTGCCCAGGCGAAGGTTCCCGGGAAGGGGCTGCTGGAATAAGGAGAGACTCCACCATAGGCATTCTGGAAAGGAGTGGCCCAGGGATTATCGAAGGGGATGACCGCGCCTTTGGCAACAGAATCGGGACACATGGTAGCGCCGCAGGAGGAGTCCCAAGCCCATCCCGAGAAGTTAAAGGTGGGGCTGAAGGGCGCGACATCGGCGGCGTGGTTATATTCCGAATACTGCAGCGGGCCGGTAAACATGCCGAAGCCGGCGTGGATGACGGAGTGCGGCAGGAACTTGGGTTGGTAGGCCAGGCCGATGCGAGGCTCCCAGTAACCGTAGTCGCTGTTCATCAGGGTATCGGTCACGCCGGAGTCGCCGGGGAAGAGTAGTCCCGCGGGAGCGTTGGTATACACGGTGCTTTGCTTGCCGGCGGAGCTATTGGCGAAACCGGCGACGGTATTCGTTCCTGGAACCCAGGCCGAGCCGCGGCCGTTCTTGGAGGCGGGAGGCGTGTTTGGATCCCAGCGCAAGCCGAGGTTGATGGTCAGATTAGGACTCACCTTCCAGTCGTCCTGGATGAAGGGGCCAACCTGCCAGCCGGCCACGTCGGCGATTTCGCCGGCGCCCTGCATGTAGCCCAATGCGTAGCCCAGCATATAATCGGCCAGGTATCCGCTCGAGCTGTTGGTATATGCGCTCTTGGCCGATGCGGTTCCATTTCTTCCAAAGCCGATCATCGGCTGCGTCGGATAGGCCGTATTCTCGACCGAGTGCTGATGCAGCAGATCGATGCCCGCGGTGATCGAGTGCTTGCCGATGATCCTGTTGAGCGTATCGGTGAGGCCCATGGTGTGGCGGACCAGCGACGAGGGCTCATCCCAGCCGCTCTCAAAACCGTAGTTCGAGTTGATGCGCAGAGCGCCCATGTAGCAACTGCCCGCGGGTTCGTTGACCCCAATACCGGCAAAATTGGCATCCCCGCTGTTATTGGAGAAGCACATCGCCTTGCCGTCGCTGCCCAGTTCCTGGGCGCCGTTGTGCGCGGTGTCCTGGTTTATAAAGACCGAAATTGTGTAGACCGTCTTCGGATTGATCGTCCAGGTGTGTTGCAGCAGGTTGTTGAAGTAATACATCTGCTGCCAGAAGCTGGCCGTCCAAGAGCTGTGGTTGTAGGCGCTCTCCATGTTGCCCGCTACGTCGGACGACGGAGACCCGAAGGAATTGGTATAGGAGCGCAGGGTGAGAATCTGGGAGGGCGAAATGTTGTAGTCCACCTTGATTGTGCCTTCGTCGTAGTTATCGTGAACGGTGGGATAGGTGTACATCATATCGCCGTTGGCCCGTTGCAACCCGGGCTTCAGCGTGGCGTTGTTAGAGACCGTCGTGGCGCCTCTGATCATGCCATATTTGGCAAAATAAACCGCGGCTGGCGATAACTGCACTGGAACCGTAGCGCTGCAGGATGCGGAAGGAGAATATTCACACGCGGCAGTTGTAAGGCTGGTGTCGAGCTGGTCATGATTGCCGGTCGCAGGGTTCAACTTGAAGGGACCTTTCAAGTCAACGCCCAGGCCGCTGAAGTCGCCATTGAGCATGGCGGCGGTCGGCGTGGAGGTCAGCGTGTCGGTCGAGTTCGAGATGATTTTGGTGCCCTGGTAGTTGGCGAAAATGAAGAGCTTATTCTTGATGATCGGTCCGCCGGCGTACAAGCCGTACTGATTGCGCCGTAGCGTATCTGCCTCGCCGCTGAACCAGTTGGTGGCGTTCATGGCATTGTTGCGGACGTACCAGAAGGCGCCGCCGTGGAACTGATTGGTGCCGCTCTTGGTGGCGATGGAGACCACTGCGCTGGGAGCGAAGCCATATTGCGTGCCGAAGTTGCTGGTGAGAACCTTGAACTCCTGCGTGGCGTCGGCGTTCGGGAACGGGTTTGTCAGCAGGTCGTAGTTATCCATGTTGGTGACGCCATCGAGCATGTAGAAGGTGCTGCCGTTGCGGCCGCTGCCGATGCCCGCGCCGGTCTCGGTCGGGAAAGAGAATCCGGTCTGGATGCTTTCACCGCCATGTTTCTGAACATCTACCGAGCCGGGCACCAGGAAGACGAGGGAGGAAGGATCGTGTCCGTCGAGCGGCAGAGCGGAGATGGAGGTTTCATTGATCGTCGATCCCAGTTCGGCCGATGTGGTGTTGATCAGCTCGGCATCGGCGGTTACCGAAATCGTCTCCGCCTTGCCTGAAGCGATCTTGAGCCGTACATCCTGCGTGGCGGCCAGATCGACGGTTAGTGTGATGCCATTTTGCAGATAGCGATTGAAGCCGGCAGCCTCAATGGTCAGCGTGTAATTGCCGATCGGCAACGGCCGGATCAGATAGATTCCAATGCCGCTGGTTTTGGCCGACTGCGTCAGATTCGTGTCGATGTTGGTGACGGTGACCGTCGCTCCGGCCACTGCCGCTCCGGATGGATCGGTGACTTGGCCGGTCAAGCTGGCGCTGGTGCCTTGTCCATAAACAAGGGAGCAGCCGCCGGCCAGAAGCAGCAGGATCGACAGGACGAAACGCATCTGCCTGTTGAAGCAGGTTTTCATTACAGCGATCCTTTTTTGCAATGTATTCGTTTTCACGTTCATGCCTCCTGAAAAACAGAAGTTCTACACGCCGAGGAGACTAGGGCCTGTTGACGTTCATCGAGTACGAATAACGGCAGCGGCGAGGTAGATCATAGCGGCGAAGCTTGTATCTGTTTTGCAGGCTCTCATGGCAATACCTCTGAATTCCTTGAGTTTTTGAAAGAAGTTCTCGACGAGATGCCGCCATTTGTACTTTTCCGCATCGTAAGTGGCCGGGTTCAGCCGCTTGGCTCTTGGCGGAATCACGGCCTCGACTCCGCGTTGCCGCAAATCGTCACGTAGCCAATCGGCATCATAAGCCTTGTCGCCCAGCAGCGCGCCGAAGTCCAGCCCCTCGAGCAAGGCTGCTACGCTAGTCGTTTCACCGCGCTGCCTGGGCATAAGTCGAAAGCGTACAAGGTTTCCCAGCGCATCGACCAGCGCCAGAATCTTGGTCGTCAATCCGCCGCGGCTTTTGCCGATCGCCTGATTTTTGGTCCCCCTTTTGCACCCTGTCCGTGGCGATGCACACGAACAATGGTTCCATCCACCATGACATATTCAAAGTCGGCATCTTCACTGAGGAGCTGGAAGATGCGCTCGAAGGCTCCGCGCTGAACCCAGCGCCGGAACCGCTTGAAAACGGAATTCCAGTGACCGAAACCCGTCGGCAGATCGCGCCAAGGGGAGCCGGTACGAGCAATCCACAATACCGCTTCGAGAAAGAGGCGAGCATCCCCGCCGGTTTGGCCCGGATCCCCGCGTTTGCCAAGACAATGGGGCGCGATGGCGTTCCATTGTGCGTCCGTCAAAATCAATCGATTCAAGCGCATAACTCAAATCTATCGCACAAATGCAATTGAACGTCAACAGACCCTAGGCCGTCGAAATGGCGGAGCGCATCCGACGAAAGTTGGATTGGCCGTTTTATTTACATTCGCTCTGCTGCCGCAATGGCAAAGCCGAAAAGTCGCCTCTCGGACTTTCGTCGGATGCCAGCCGCGTTACGGGGCCGTAATATGGGCCAGTATGAAAATCATGCCGTGGAGCGCGCCTTGACTTGGTTCCCGGTTTTCAAAATAGATTCAACGGTTTAGAGCGGTCCTCCGGTTCGTATGAGGCGCGTTGGACGTTACGGCGTGCGATGCGCGCCAGCGAAGAAAACCTTTCGGATTCGGGATGTTTCTTGACCGCAACGGAAGAGCCACCGCTCAAACAAGGAGCTGCGTCATGTTGAATTGCCTATCGCCCCAGTTGCGTTCCCGTTCTGGCCGGCACTCCGCGGGCCGTGTTCTTCGCCCGCTTGCCTGCCTGCTGCCGCTCTTCTTTACGGCCTTCGTGCGCGCCACGCAGCCCACCGAGCCTACCGATATTCAGCCCATCGATGGCGAAATTTATTATTTTGTCAATCAGCTTTCCGGGCTGCAAATGGATCTGAATAGCAGCTCGACGACCGTGGGCGATTCAATCCTGATTGAGAGCCGCAGTTTTACCAGCTTGACCCAGCGCTGGGCTCTCACCAAGGCCAGCAGCGGGAATTGGGTCATCAGCAATCTGTCAAACGGATTGTGCCTGGATAGCAACAGCGGCCAGAGCGCCGCGGTGCAGAATACCTGCGCGCCATCTACCACCACGCAGCAGTGGACGTTAACCGCGGCCAGCAATGGCTATAGCAAACTTACAAATGTGGGAACCGGACTGTTGCTCGATGTGTCGGGCAGTTCCTCGTCTGCCGGCGCGGCACTTAGTTTGGCTACGGCTTCCGGCAGTACGACACAAAGCCAGCAATGGTTGCTCCGGCCGGTTTTTTTTCGCGGGGTAGATAATGCCTTGCTCGAAAAGCAGGAGGCGGTTCGGACACTGCACAGCCTGCCTTGGTGGCTCGACGCCGGCCAGTCGCAAGACATTTTGCAGATCTTAAAAAATCATGGCGTCAATATGATTCGTATCCGCCCGACGCCACTTTCGATTTACGAGACCTACACGGCAAACTCTTCGACCACGCTGCCAGCCGCCGCCATTCCCGCCACCTGCACGGGCAATGGCTGCTATGCCGAAACCGAAGCGGCGGATCTGGATCTGGCTAAACGCGCCAAGCAACTGGGCATGGCCGTTGAGCTTACTTTGTTTTTCGACGGTGGCTCGTCGAAGGCCCTGCCGGGTGCGTGGTCCAGCTATACCACCTCCACGCAACTCGGACAGAGCGTTTACAACTACGTCAAATCCGAAATCGAAAGCTATCGCTCGGCTGGCGTTATGCCCGATCTGGTTGCGATCGGCAACGAGGTTGATACCGGCTTATTCAGCACGCTGGCATCGCCCACCGGCAGCGACTTCAGCGATTTCGCCACCGTGCAAAAGCAGGGCATGCAGGCCGTGCTCGATGCCGCCGCCGATACCAGCATCGGTTCGGCCATTCCCGCGCCGCTGCGCTGCATCCACATTACTCCGGCCTGGGATCTGACGAATTTCTTTGGCTATGTAAATACGAATTCGATTCCCTTCGATGCTATTTGCCAAAGCTACTATCCGTTCTTCCACGGTCCGCTGACCACCTCGCAAACTAATACCAACAGCCAGCCCGTCGAGCAAACGGTGCTGACCAAGGCCGCCAACGCTCTGGGCAAGCCGATCTTTTTGATCGAGGTTGGTGAACACTACGAGAGCGGCTATGACTCGATCGATTCCTGGTATGGGGCAACTCTCGCCGGCCAGAGACAGTTTTTGATCGACGTCAATACGGTTTTGAAGGGATTGCCCGACAACCTCGGCATGGGCTTTGAGTATTGGGACGCAACGGGTGTGAATACCGCCAGCACCAGCGCCGATGGCGCCACTGACGCCACTTATGCCTGGAATGGACTTACGCTATTCGACAATGCCGATACCTCTGGCAGTTCTTTGTCTTCGGCGACAAATTATTCGGCCACGCTGAGCAGCCTGGATGCGCTGGGCGGCAAGATGGATTCCACGCTGGCCTATAAATTAGTCAACGCCTCGACGGGCGACGTGCTTGAAGTTAGCACCGCCAGCGGTTCTTCCAGCGCAACGCTCGATGCGAAGTCAACCAACGGCGCGCTGAACGCGCATCAGCAATGGACCATTACCAGCGATGGCTATCTGCAGATCGCCAGCACCGGATCGGATAGCACGACGCTGGCGCTTGACAACTCCAGCTCGAGCACGGCCAACAGTGCGGTGACGGTGGCCACGGCCAGTTCCAGCAGTTCGTCGCAAAAGTGGAATCTGGTTACCGAAGGCAACGGGTATTACGCTATCGTCAACAAGGCCAGCGGACTGGTTTTGGCCGAGAGCTCATCCAGCAATATCGAACAGCAATCGCCCTCCAGCACCAGCACGGATTGGATTACGCCAGCCGATTTGACGCAGAAGTGGCAGGTCATTCCGGTGCACATCACGGCAGCTTCAGCGGCAACACAATTGGCCTTCGCATCGGGCACGCCTACGACGGTCGCCTACGATAGCGCGGTGGGAAAAATTTATGTCGATCTCGCCGACGGCAGCGGTTTTCTCTCGACCTCGTCGTCGGCGTCGGTAACGCTCACCATCGCTGGAGCCGACAACTCCACCAGTAGTTACTCGCAAACCTACACCGTTGCCAGTAGCTCGGGCGTTGCGAGTTTTGATTTAAGCTCGCTGGTGCTGACGACTCCCGGAGCGTACACGTTGACGGCGAGCAGTACGGGACTGACCAGCGCCACCAGCAACCTGACCTATTCCAAGCCCGCTCTTACGGTCACGGCGCAGAATGCCGAACGCGCATACGGCGACGCCAATCCGAGCTTTACTTATACGGTGACGGGTTATATCGGCAGCGATACGGCCTCCACCGCTTATACGGGAACGCCCGTACTATCGACCACGGCGGCGACAACTTCCGATCCCGGCACGTATTCGATCGCGATCAGTTGCTCGACAATGAGCTCTTCTTCCTATATCTTCAATTGCGCGGCGGGAACGCTCACCGTCGAGCAGGCTGGAACGACGACGCAATTGAAATCCTCGTCGAGCACCGCTTATGCCGGAGCCTCCGTCACGCTGACGGCTACCGTCACCAGCGCCTCGGCCGCTGCGCCATCCGGCGGAACGGTTGATTTTTATAGCGGCAGCAAACTGCTCGGCAACGTCACCCTCGCGAGCAGTAACTGCAGCGGCGATTATTGCACCGCGACTTACTCCGGCAGCCTAAGTGACGGCGCGAACTCCTTGACGGCCACCTTTGTAGCCAATACGGACTTTACAACTTCTACTTCCACCGCAACCACCGTCACGGTGGCCGATTACAGCGTAACCAGCGGCCAGAGCACGCTCACGATTGCCAAGGGTGGCAGCGGCAGCGCGACGATGACTCTAACCCCGACCGGCAATTACAGCGGAACCGTGACGCTGAGCTGCCAATCCACGCTTTCAAACGTGAGTTGTAGCTTTAATCCGTTGAGCTTGACCTTCAGCTCATCCAGCACGGCGGCGCAAACCTCCACCGCAACCATCACCGTCTCATCGAGTAGCGCGGCGGTTAGCCACTCCACACTGCGCGTCGGCAGATTGTTTGTGGGAGTGATTGGATTGCCGGGCATGTTTTTGCTGTGGCTCGGAGGCCGGCGCAACCGCAAATCGGCCGCATGGCGGCTGATCAATTGGTTGATTGTTTTGGCCATTATCGGCGCGGGAATTTCAGCTTGCGGCGGCGGCGGAGCGAATACCTCCAGCACGAGTGGCGGCAGCCAGACAACCACCGGAACCGTAACCCTGACGGCGACCAGCTCGACGGGCAGCATCGTGCAGACAGTGAAGATCACGCTCACTGAAGATTAGTTGTTAGTGGCGAGGTGGGAGCGGCGATTGATCGCCGCTCCCGCTCGTTTTGATTTATCGCGGCACCGGCAGTTGAAAGTTCGCAATGGTCACCGTGGTTTGCAGGCGACGCACCGGCTCGTACTGGGTAAAGGTGACGGTATCACCGGTGCATAAGTGCCACTCGCTTCCATTTTTACTGCCGATGGGCAATGGCGCGGCAATGCCGACCTCCCAGGAAGCCACCGGACCGATGCTGAATTCCGCCGGTTCGCTATCGGACAATCCCGACCAGGGTGCTTGCCCTCCCCAGAACCTCAACTCGTTATACGGAGCGGAGCAAGGCACCTGCCCCGCCTGGGCAGTGGCGCTTGTGATCCGCGGCTGGCGAAAAGCCGAGCGGCAACGCAATGGGGCGGCGGCGCTCCTTTCCGGCTCAAAACCGCAAACGCCGTAATCGGGAACCACCACCTCTTGCCCCGGCGCGGGGATGGAAACGCGGGTCGCCTTCGTCGCCTGCAGCAGGGTCATAGGCAGAGTAATGCGCAAGGTGACCGGATTGGCTTGGAGCCTGGTGTAGACCGCAGTCGGCAAATCAAACCCGAGGGAACTCCTCGTCAAACCCGGAGAAAAATTTCCCGGGCCAAACGACACGATCCCGCTCCAATGGAAACCGTCGGGCGCTTCGACGGTAATCGGCTCGCGATCGACCATGACCGCCGTGCCATCCGTCACATGGAGGCTAAGGAAAACGTTGGTCATATTCTTGTTAATTGGCCAGCGACTGGCAAATAAATGCGTGCCGGGATCGGCCGAAAACTGGATGGGCGCGCTTTCACCGGCAGAGAGGCGAGGATAATCGCGGTCGAACTGGGCTTGGTTGGAGCGTGCCGCGTTGGGCATCAGCAGGATGATGCAGGCGAGCAGGGCGGGAATTACCAGCAGAATTGAACGTGAAATCCAGGCTCTGCGCAGGGCGTATTGCAGCACAATCGCCGCGCCGCAAAAGCAGATGAGCAGTAGCGCGAAGGAAAGCTGACTGCTAGAACGCAGAATGTGGGCCGGAGAAAGATCCTGGCTGATCGTCAGTAGAAAATCTTGCAGAGTGGTGTGATAGCTATAGTCCTTTCCCGAAGCGGAAAAGGCATAGGCGGCCGCGCCGATGACGATGGCGAGCAGCGTAATCGTCATGCGGAAAAAGCTGGAGGTGACGGCGGCAATCGCTATCAGCGGCAGAACCACGATGCCGGTGATGAGCAGCAGGTTGAAGAGCATTCCAGTAATGGAAGAGAGCGGATTCAAGCCAGAGTAAATCAGCATCATGGCTTGCGCGGCAATCAGCGGCAGATAAAGAAAGACGAGAAGAAAGAGCAGCTTTGCGATGAGCAACTTCTTCCAGTCATAAGGGCGCGTGAGCCAGTATTGGCGGTCGCCGACCAGCGCTTCGGCGTGAATGAGGCGGCCGATGAGCAGAAACCAGCCGACCGGGACCAGTACACAGAGAAGGCTGGAGAGCATCTGAAACTTGCGCAGAAGGTCTAGGTTCGTATTGACCTCCCAGCGTGAGTAAGTTACAGCCCATTGCTGGGGATAGACGTGGACCAATGCCGCAAGAATAACCAGCGAGAGAAGAGTTTCCGGCCAGAAGCGGCGAATGTCTTTAGCGAAAATATGCAGGATTTGTTTCATGCGTGCACCTCCTGGGCGGCAGCGTTCTTTGCATGAGCAGCGGAATCGCGGGTGGATTTGGCGATGGCCAGATAGATGGAGCGCAGCGGCATCGGATCGAAAGAGATGTCGCGTGCGGTGGGAAATCTTTCCGCCAATTCGCGCGGCGAATTTTCCTCCGTGTAGGCGCTATGGACAAAGCGGAAGACGCAATCGGCGCTCTGGGGCAGAAGCCATGTCGCGGGCAGATCGGCTGGCAGCGGCGAAGGCGCGGCGAGAGTGACTGTCACCTCGCGGAAACGATCGCCGAGGGTGGACATTTCTTCTGAAAAAAGCAGACGCCCCTGCGAGATAAAGCCGACGTGGCTGGCGAAGTTTTCAATCTCGGCAAGATCGTGCGAGGAGAGAAAGATCGTAGTCTCGGGGGCGCGTTCGATCAGTCCTTCAGCCAGTTCGTTGCGCACCAGAGGATCGAGGCCGCTGAAGGGCTCGTCGAGAACGATGAGCGCGGGCCGGTAAGCGAGCGAACTGACGAAGGCGGCCTTCATCCTCATGCCGCGCGACAGATGACTGAGCTTGCGCTTGAGCGGCAGATCGAACTGGCGCACGAGCTGGTTTTCGAGCTCGCGGTCCCATTGCGGATAGAAGGCGCGGAAGTAATCGAGCATTCCGCCGACGGTCATGCCTTCGGGGAGTTCCTGATTTTCAGAAACGTAGCCGATGCGGCAAAAGTCTTTGCCCGAAAGCCGATGGGAGTCCGCGCCCAGTACTTCGGCGTGGCCCGCTGTGGGATGGAGAATATTCATCAGCAGCTTTATGATGGTTGTTTTGCCCGCGCCGTTGGGGCCGACCAAGGCATAAATGGCGCCTTCGGGCACGGCGAGGTCGAGATCGTCGACGGCAACGGTACGGTGAAATTTTTTGGAGAGATTTTCCGTGCAAATAGGGGCTTTCATGATTGCTTGCTTCCTCCATCTTCTGGCTTGGCGGCGGGTTTGTGGGCGCGGGCTGAATCGCCGCCGCTGAGGCTTTGCCAATGCGCGGAGATCGAAGAAAGCATCTCCGCCAGTTCGATTCCCAGCCGTTTGGCTTCAACCACCAGTTGCTCGATTTCCTGGCCCAGCAGTTGGGTGCGCTCTTTTTGGCTTGAATCGGGAAGAGCGGCCACCACGGTGCCGATGCCGGGACGGGTTTCGAGCAGCCCTTCGCTGACCAGATGAGCAACGATTTTGTGGGCCGTGTTGGGGTTGATCTTGAGATCTTTGCTCAAGGTGCGAACGGAGGGAAAGGGGTCGCCCGGGCGCAGTTGACCGGAGCCGGTACAGACGGGCTTGAATAGCGTCAGGCACAGTTTCACCCAGCAGGCGGTGAGCTTGTTCAAATCGAGTCCCTTGCTGTGAAAAAGATGCAGGAAGCGATGGTAAGCTTCGGGACGCAAGCCGAGAACACGGACATAGCTGGTAACCCCGGCCAAATCCAGGCGGCAACAAATGCCCATCAGGGTCAGGACCATCCAGAGGAAAGTGCGTGATCTCTGGCAAGCAGGCCGCAGTGATCGCACAGCGTTCATCCAGGGAACCCAAAGAGTCATGCAGGTAACCTCAATAATGTCTGATAGCACTATAGTGCTATCAGTATTTGCCGAGGTATACTTTTCACCGATGAATACCAAAAGGGAATCTGAAATCGAACGTCAAATCGAGAAGCTGAAGCGGGAGCTTGCTGGACTCGGGCAACTGCGACCAGGCAGCCTTTCAAGGCAGTACACCGTATGCGGCCACCCAGGATGTCGCTGCACAGCAACACCACCCCAAAAGCACGGCCCTTACTACCAACTTAGCTTCACCCGGAAGGGTAGGAGCAGCTCGAAGTTCATCCCCAAGGAAGACCTGCCCGCAATCCGTAAGCAGTTGAAGAACTACGAGCGTATGAAGTCGCTGGTTGACCAATGGATCGATCTAGCCACCGAACTATCAAACCTACAGATCAAGCAAAAGCGAGACTGAAGGGGACGGAGAACTTGGCACTGTCCAGATTGATAACAATGTGAATTTCAATCCCAACCCCGATACGATCGCTGAATTTCGCGTTCTGCAAAATAGCTACACAGCGGAATATGGAAGAAATGGGGGCGGAATTATCAGTGTCGTCACCAAGTCAGGGACGAATCAGTTGCATGGCAGCTTGTTTGACTATCTGCGCAACGATGCGTTTAACGCGAATACATACTTCGGAAATCTGAATGGCCAGCCGCGTCCGGCGCTCAAGCGCAATCAATTCGGCGGCACGTTTGGCGGCCCGGTGTTGAAGGATCGTCTCTTCTATTTCTTCGGATACCAGGGACAGCGTCAGACAGCCACGCAAAGTGGCAGTGGCGTTTCCACATTCACTCCGAGAGAATTGAGCGGAGACTTTTCGCAATCCAGTAGCGGCGGTCCGGATACTAACGTTGCGGCATTCCTCCTGTCGCATCCTTACTACCAACCCGATGCAACTGCAGCGGCAAACGCCATTATCAGTTCAAGCAGGATTGATTCCGTGGCTCAAAAGTACATTAGCAATGGGTTGATTCCAACGTCATCGACAGGGGTAATTTACCCGCAGGGCAAGGCAACGGACAATCGCGATGAGTTCACAGGAAAGGTTGATTGGAAGGTATCCGATAAGGACCATATCACTCTGACTTTCGGCTCGAACCATCGGCCAACCGTATACCCATTCACAAACGATAAATCTGTGCCCAACGTTCCTGGATTTGCCGGAGCAAACGAATATGATTCCAACTTCGGTAATGTGGCCTATACACGAATTCTTACGCCGAATATATTGAACGACTTTCATCTTACGGCCCAACGCTATTTCCGCAAGCTGAACTACCCGCAAAAGACATTGCCAAATGCCAGCGCACTTGGAGTTTCAGCGAACTCGGACGATCCTACCGGCCCGCCAGTAATTACATTTTCCAGCGGCCTTGGCATTGGATTCAACCTCAACGGTCCAGCGCATTTTGCAGACAACACCTATAACTTCTCCGACAGTTTGAGTTGGGTGAAACGGAGGCATACGTTAAAGTTCGGAAGCAGCTTTGTCGTAATTCAAAACAATGCGACATATGACTACGACACCAACGGCGAATTCGATTTCTATGGAAGCACTTCAGGAAACGACTTCGCAGATTTTCTGTTCGGCGCGCCGGACGACTATTTTCAGTACCCGCGAGACGGAAGCCTGATTCGCAGCAAGCAGTTCAACGTATTTGCACAGGACGAGTGGCGCGTGTTTCCGCGGTTGACTCTGACTGCTGGGGTGCGTTACGAATACTCCACGCCAAAATCCGATCCGCAAGGGCGTCTCTGGTCCATTGTCCCGGGTGCGCAGTCAACGCGATTCGTCAATGCGCCCTTAGGGCTTGTTTTCCCCAGCGACAAAGCGGCTCCGTTCGGGACCAACTTTGCCGACAAGAATGACTGGGCGCCACGCATCGGTTTTGCGTGGGATCCATTCAATAACGGTCAAACCAGCGTCCGCGGCGGATATGGCCTGTACTATGATGTGCTGCGCGGCGAAGACAATAACTATGCTCAAGGTGCGCCGCCATTCTACTCGAGTTCTTTCCTCACATTTGATACAACAGCCGTGCCTGCGAATGCAGCAAGTAACTACCTGTCGCAACCCTATACAGCAACTGGGCAAACTGACCCGTTCCCGTCGGTCGCTCCCACCAAAAATGTTGCGTTTTCCGATGAGTTCGGAACAGGATGGTCAACTGTCAATCCTTACCTGCGAACCCCGTATATTCATCAGTTCAACTTGAGCGTTCAGCATCAAGTGAGCAGAACCCTGGTGGCCGAGGTGAGTTATGCAGGGAACTCTTCACATAAGCTGACCGCGATGAAGGACAAGAATCCGACCATCCTTGGCACAAGTACGCGCGTGCTGAATACGCAGGCTGGACTTGCGAATAGCGATGCCTTTGGCGTATTGCGCTACACGATTGACAACGCGTCAAATTCAAACTACAACGCTCTCCTGGCCAGTCTTACCAAGCGAGAGAGTAACTGGAAGTCGCTTGGTAACCTGTTCTATACCGTTTCCTATACCTACTCACGGACCATTGATAATGCGTCGGGGTATTTGGAGAATAGGTCAGACGTTCCAGCCTATAACCCGCGTCAATTCCGCGCAGCTTCCGATTTCGATGTCAAGCAGCGAATCGTGCTGAGCGGTGGCTGGGAACTTCCATTTGAGCGCGCGTGGCAGGCAGCGCCAAAACTTCTGACCAATGGATGGAGCTTGTTTCCCATATTTTCGGTGCAGTCTGGATTCCCGCTTTCTATAAATGCCGGGTTGTCGGGTAGCCTTAATGCTGCGTTGCCAGGACCTTCTGGTGCGGGAGATGTGTGGCTCATTCAGGCAAATTTGAATGCAAAGAAAGTTCCAATTCTGGATCCTCATAAGAGCACGAACCACTCTTACTTTGACACCAGCGTTTTGTCCTCTCCAACCTTGGTGTCGGACCCAACCGCGGCTGGCTTTATTCCCGATGCGTCGAGCCGCACTTATGGGACTCTGCCAAGGAATTCATTCCGAGGTCCCCATCGCGCCAACTTCGATCTGGCGCTGGAGAAAAGCGTAAGCATTCAGGATCGGCTGAAAGTCGGCCTTCGGCTTGAGGCATTTAATGTCTTGAACCACACCGAGTGGTCTAGCCCGGATACATCTTCTCTGCAGTCGGGTACACTTGGTCAGGTTACTTCTACCTACGATCCGCGCATTGTGCAACTTGCGCTTAGAACCAGCTTCTAAGTAGAAAAGACACGAAGCATACAACGAGGGCCTACAGCGCATGGGCCCTCGTTTGTTTTATGATTTGTTATCTTATGGAGACAAAGTGAACCATACTACGCACATTTCAATACGCTTCATCCGCAAGGAAATAGCGCTGCTCGTACTTATGCTTGTCCCGTTTGTTTCTTCGGCTGAGGTAAACACTGCGGCGGTAAGCAAATGGAAAACGGAAGAACCTGTTCGTGCTCGTCACGCAATGGTCGTGAGTGTGCAACACTATGCCTCGGATGCAGGGATCGAAGTGCTCAAAGCAGGAGGCAATGCGGTTGATGCCGCGGTTGCCACAAGATTGGCATTGGCTGTGGTGCATCCAGTAGCAGGCAATCTGGGTGGCGGCGGATTCATGTTGATTCGATTCTCAAACGCGCAGAGCCTGTTTGTCGATTATCGCGAAAAGGCACCAGCCGCCGCGTCGCGCAACATGTACCTGGACTCAGGCGGCAATGTGATTCCCGAATCGAGTACGGTGGGCTATCGCGCAATCGGCGTGCCTGGGTCTGTGGCCGGAATGGCATTGGCAGAGCGCAGGTGGGGCAAGTTGGGATGGAAGCGCGTCATTCAGCCGGCGATACGGCTGGCTAAAGATGGGTTTCTGCTTTCTGCTGAAGAAGCAGCAGATTTGCGCGATCCTGGCTTGGCGCGTTTTCCTGAGTCGAGACGCATCTTTCAGCGCGACGGACACTATTATCAGGCTGGTGAACGCTTCAAACAGCCGGATCTGGAACGCACGCTGGAGCGATTGGCCGACGACCCAAATATTTTTTATCAAGGCGCCATGGCGAAGCAGTTGGCTGCGGTGGTTCAGGCGGGTGGAGGCCTGATCACGGAAGACGATTTGCATCGTTACAAAGCGATTGTGCGTACACCCGTGTCGGGCCGCTATCACGACTATGAGATATTGAGTGCGCCTCTACCATCTTCCGGCGGAATTGTACTGATCGAGGCGTTGAATATTCTCGAGCCATACGGAATTGAAAAACTTGGGGATCGTAGTGCGTCGCAGTTGCACTTGATTGCGGAGGCATGGCGGCGTGCATTCATGGATCGCGCCGATTTTCTCGGCGATCCGGACTATAGCGAAATGCCTGTGTCAATACTGCTGAGTAAGAAGTATGCAGCGGCCTGGCGCTCCAGCATTGATACGGTTGCCGGCTTGCTGACGGCAAATCGATCCAGTGAGCTGCGGCGTCCATCCGGATTTGACATGAAGTTCAATGCGTCGGCAGTGCCTCTGGTGAAAGAACCCAAGGAGACCACGCATTATTCCGTTATCGATGCTGAAGGGAATGCAGTGAGCGTCACAACGACGCTGAATTGGGGCTTTGGCTCCTATGTAACTGCCACGGGATTGGGTTTTCTGTTGAACAATCAGATGGATGATTTTGCTGTCAAGCAAGGCACGCCCAACCTATACGGTTTGATCCAGGGGCCGGCCAATGCCATTGCTGCCGGAAAACGTCCGCTTTCCAGCATGACTCCAACAATCATTCTCAAGGACGGCAAGGTGAGGATGATTCTTGGATCTCCCGGAGGATCGAGAATCATCACCACGGTTGGAAACATCTTTCTTGGAGTGTTGGACGGACTCAATATACAGCAAGCTGTCGATGCGCCGCGCTTTCATATGCAATACCAACCTGACAAGTTGTATCTCGAACCAGGTTTCGACAGCGCGATAATCTCAGACCTGAAAAAGATGGGCTATAAAGTTGAGTTCAGCGATGGCGACGACGCGAATGCGTCTTGGAGCGATGGAGAATGCATCTACGTTGACCCTGCGACGGGATGGATTGAGGGAGGTCAGGATCATCGGCAAAGCTATGGCAAGGCAGTAGGATATTAGCAGCCCGTGGTGTAAGTCGCTGAATTCCAGAAGGTCCGGCACGGGGCCTGATGGAACGGTAGGTGGATATCTTCGCCGGGGATCTATCTGGCTACTTATACTAACTCTATGCTATTCTGGACGAGAGGGTTTTGGACGAGATGGACTGGACTATCTGACAGCAATGAACGAGCGCGGCAGGATTGTCACTCGACACGGAGGTGGGCTGGAAGGCACTATCGCGGCTGCTGAACGAAGGACGTCTTCCCTGTATAGGAGGGATACAGATAGCCGGTGCCGTATTTCTCAGCCGTAACTTGCGGTGCTGCGGGGCTGGTGCCATTCGCAGGGCGGCTCTAGAACTCGATGTGCCGTCCAAACTTCGTCAACTGGAACATTCGATTCCATTACGGCTTCGGAAATATATCTTTCTTCTTATCGCGAAAATCAAAATCTGGCGGCGGTGAACATTCCACCACAGTAACCAGCCTTCCGGCCAAGGGCGTAACAGTGTATGCCCGCCTCTATTCGTATCTGAACGGGAGCTGGCAGTATCAAGACTATACCTATGTCGAAGCGTCAAATTAGTTAACCGGATGGCCTCACGCCCCGCTCAGCTTTTGGGGCGTGAGGCCATCCGGTTCAATTGGTGTAGAGGGAAAGCTCAACAACTGTGTGACTCTTTTCCTATCCAGGAACCGGTGAGCGATTTTGCTCGCGGGCGGAAGTAAAAGCAATCTTGCACTGCGCAGAAGACACCACGGAAATTGGGGCCGCTCTACCTGCCCTTGATTATGGGAATGTAGCCTGACAAGGCCGCATGTCAACGCCGCAGCCGCTTGCGCGGAGCCTTCTGCAGCCTTGACACACGGCCCTAGTGGTCAGGCATAAATCGTTCCACATCTTCTGGCCAGAGTTGATGGCCACTCGGTGCGCGTTGATGAGTCTCTTCCGCGTATCTAGAAGATCGCCTTCAGCGCAAACTGGATTTGCCTTGGATCCAGAGCGGACGTGATAGTACCAAAAGAGGAACTATCGGCGGTCGCCACAGGATAGTTGAAATTCGGATGGTTAAGGGCGTCGAATAATTCTGCGCGCGCCTGGATCTTCACGCGCTCCCGAACGCTAAAGTCTCGGCTTGCGGCGAAGTCCAGATCCCATAAGCCCGGCCCGTTGATGACGTTTCTGCCCTCGTCGCCAAAGGTGCATCTCGAGCTACTCGGGCATCCCGATACACCGGCAGTACCGGGCAACGCGAAGGCTGCGGTATTAAACCACTCCTTGATCGTCTTTGGACCACTATTCGGGTTTCCTACCAGGTTGGGCCGGTCGGAGTTGTTGTAGGTGTTGCTGATATTACCCGAATAAATAGCTGTTAGCGGGTTACCATCCTGAGCGGAGAATATTGCTGAAGTTTGGATGCCTCCGACAATCTTGGCCGGTATGCCCGTTGTGGCGAACTGTCTACCTCTGCCGAAGGGTAAGTCCCAGATCGGGTTGATGACGATACGATTGCGGATGTCGAAGTCTGATCTTCCACGTTCAGCCGCCAGATCATATGCGTTCTGCGGATTACTGCTAGATGCCGAACTGCTCGTTGAGATGCCCGGTCCGTTGTCGATCGACTTGCTCCAGGTGTAGGAAATCAGGAGCGAAAATCCATCTGCATAGCGTTTTTCCAGTTTAGTTTCAAGCGCATTGAAGTTGGATTTGGCGATGCTATCTACAAATCCGATATTTCCATAGGATGGATAGGGGCGGCGCGTGTTAACCTGTGCGGCCGTCCCGGTACCGGCGGCAGGCTGGTTAATATTGTGGTTCACAGGCAAATGGGAGCCCGATGAACCGAAGTAGCTGATATCGAGAGCAATGTTCGCTTTGAGTGACTGTTGAACGCCTAAACTCCACTCAGCGGCATAGGCACTTTGTAAGTTACGGTTGATTCCCGTGAGTGTAGTGGAATTCGCAAGGTTCGCATCTGGGAAAGGATTGGAGAGCGAGATCGGGAGCAATTTGGTAGACGTGAATGTCTCCGGATCGCGGAAGGGGGGATTTCCAGAAATACCGCTGATGCCATTATTCGTCGCTTGCGAGTTATAGAAAATGCCGGAGCCTGCTCGAACGACGGTGTCATTGGTCCTGAATGGACGCCAGGCCAGTCCAAAGCGCGGCGCAAAGTTACGAAACTTTGTGTCGTAAATATCGTGTGGATACCCATTGTTGCCCGGATAAACGATATCTCCTGTGACCGGATCAAAGTTCGAATTTTTGCCGAAACGATCACTGACAGGCGTGTTGACTTCCCACCGAAGGCCGTAATTGAAAGTCAGATTTGAGAGGATTTTATAGTCGTCCTGCGCGTAGACAGAGGTCGATGTCGTCCTGGGATAGAACTTGAAGCCTTCAGGATTGCGTGAAGTAGTGGACGGAAGTCCAAGAAGAAGATCGGCCAATGCGTATCCTGTCGTCGGTCCACTGCTCGTGTTTGAGAATGAGAAGGAGCCTATAACGCTCAAATTCAGATAATTCGATCCAAACTTCCATACGTCACCACCAAACTTAAACGCATGCTTGCCCTTCGTCCAAAGAACAGAGTCTACTAACTCGTAGGAATTGTCTGCTCTGTCTTGCGGCAGGTTTGTAGACGACCCAACAGTCGTGTAACTGGTGATCGAGGTTGAAGGAACTCCCCCATAGTATTTACCGTAGAAAGCTACGATTCCATACCGTTCGTCGAAGTTATCATTTGCATTCTGCGTCGTACGTGGCTGGCGAAGGCGCGTATATCCAACACGCAACTGGTTAATGAGGTTGGGTGCGAAGATATGTGTTTCTCCGACCCCGTAGAGCTGGGTTGTCAATCCGACGTTGCAGCCAAAGCCCGGCAATGTGCGCGACCCGCAGGTTGAATTAGATGCCTCAAACGACGGATCGTCCGAATAATTCAGCGTGGCGAAGAGTGCGTCTTTTACAGAGAAGGTGTGGTCCAAGCGTAATGTGTATTGGTTAAGGGTTTCAGTTCGCAGTTCATCGAAATTGTAGTTATTGGATGGGAGACTGCCGGTCGCAGTTGCGGCAGTCGGTAGCGGATAGTAACTTAAAAGTGCTGCTCCAATCGTGTTGAACTGGGAAATTGTATTATTAACGACCGCGCCAGTATTCGTAGGATCTTTCAGCGTAATTGGAAGCGCGGTGAAGTCACCATTTTTTTCCGCTGCTGTTGGTACGGTGGCAAGTGCCGTCACCTGCTGGGAGAGACGCAATCCCTCATAGCTGAAGAAGAAGAAGCTTTTGTTGCGGCGGACCGGGCCGCCCAGGGTTCCGCCAAACTGGTTTCGGCTGAAGGACAGCGGAACGGTAGAAAAGTAGTTCACCGCATCCAAAGCTTGGTTGCGCACAAATTCAAAGAGAGAGCCATGCAACTCGTTTGTTCCTGATTTTGTAGTAACGACGACCTGCCCACCTGAATTATGGCCGTACTCCGCAGCATAGACACCTGTCAGCAGATTAAACTCCTGAATGGCATCGATCGACGAGCGGTAAGTTGGTCCGTTGATGGCGCCATCATTATTTTTGAGACCATCAAGAGTGAAATTGTTTGCAATCTCACTGGACCCAGCAACGTTGAAACCGCCGCGATAATTAAGACCTGAGCTTTGTACAGGAGGTGTAACACCCGGAACGAGGTATGCCAGCGAATAGAACTGACGCCCATTGAGGGGGATGGATTGAACTTGCCGATTGGTAATGACGGCATCGATGGAAGATGTCTCCGGCTCCGTGAGAGAGGCATCGGCCGTGACGGTGATCAAATCAGTGGTCGCGCCAACTTTCAATGAAAAATCGACGTTCGCTTTCTGATCGACCTGCAGGATGATTCCGCGCCGAATAACTTCCCTGAAGCCGTCTGCTTCTACATTTATCTCATAGCTTCCCGGCAGAAGAAGAGGGACGGTGTAAATGCCCTGGCTATCGGATTTTGTCGAGCGGACAATATTTGTCTTTTCGTTTCGCACGTTAATCGATGCGCCCGGAAGGGATAATCCTGAAGGATCCTTTACCTGTCCAGATAAAGTGGCTGTGGCTGATTGCGCAAGCGCAGCGGATGAAAAAAGCAGAACCATCCATACTGTCGCAAGGATATGTCGACTGATCCCAGACAATGGAACACTCCTTTTAATTGTAAAAAGACATGGCTGTATTTGCGCGCACGACCGCATGGACACCTGGGTGAAGATGAGGACGTCAGACAGGTTAACGGCTGAATTATGGAGATACAGCGGGAGATTCGGCTATCAGTCCAAAGCCATGCACGCGCGACTAGATTCAGCGGGAGCTGAACCGACAACAACAGCGCGATAAAATGCTAGGCATTGACATATTGCATGTATAACATGACCATATAACTATAGTCAATAGTTAATTCAGATTCAGTACAATCGCATCAGAAAACGGGCAGTGGACCAAGGTTACTGACGAAGTTTATATCTTATGAAGCGAAGCGGCCCGCCTGTTGGCGGGCCGCCTTCTTCTAAGCAAATCGTTACTTCGCCAGTATTGCGGATCTTTCTTTTTCCTCCGTGTAGGGCCCGCGGACGATCGTGCCCTTGATTGGCTGCCCATCCTTAATCAAGTTATAAATCGGGCAGATTGATTCGACGGCCTTCTGTAACTCTTCGATCTTCTCCTTGGCCTCAGGTGAGGAGATATAGACGCTATAGGAGATGTTTTTGTAGAGTGGCGGATTGTCTATATTGCCGAGGTGGCTAGTCAGCGTGCCTTCATCCTTCAACTCCAGACTGTCCAGTTTGATCTGCCGCTTGGAGGCCTCGATTTCATAGATGTGCGTCAAGCACGTGATCATGCGGCCGAGAATGTCTTCCTCGGCCACCGGGCCAAGATTGTGGCCGCCAAGATAGCACGGATAGTCGTGGATGACCTGGAAATCGCCGATTTGGATATGTCGGATACCGGTGCTGCCTTCGACCTTGACTTGAGCGCGCAGCGGCTGTTTCCATTCGTCAATGGCCTGTTTCGGCCTTGGGCTGGACCCTTCAACCGGAGTCGCGCCTTGCGTGGCGGCATATTTGCCGGCCAGGTATTCGCGCAAGCCGTCGAGAGTCTTGCCCTCCGGCTTCAGTGGAGTCTGGGTGTAGTAGAGTGTGCCATGATCTACCTCCTGGCCGTCGGTCACCAAGTGGTATACCGGTGAGACGCGCTCGACCGTTTTCCGCAAATCCTCGAGCTGCGCATCGGTGGCCGGAGACGTGATGAAAACGATGTAGTTGAGGTTGCGGGGATAGGTCACCTCAGTGCCGGTCGTCTTTGACGGCGCCGTGCCGGGCCTGCTGCTGAAAATCAGTTCAAGGTCGTCGATGGGAATGCCCTTGACAGCAGCCTGTACTAGATAATCACCGGTTAATGCGCTGCCCAGCGCGCCGATCACGCTTGGCCATGAGCCCGCACCGAGATTGTACTCACCGGCTTCGCGCCCGCCATCGCTCAGTAGTTGAAAGTTGCGGATGCGCAGACGGCGAATGCCGGTCCTGCTGATTGCAGTAACGGTGCTTGTGAGCTTCAGCGGCTCGTTAATCTCAGGCTGGTCCTTCAGCAGGAAGATCGAGGAACGCAGGCGCGCCTGAAAATCACGCAGGGAATCGCCGTTGTCGGAAGCCGGCAGCGTTTGCGTCCAGTCCTGCGTACTTTGCGTAGCCTGCGCGCGCAGCGGTTGGGACATTGTCGCAAACATTCCCGCGAGCGACACGCTGATGGCAATGGCTCTCGAAATATTTTTTTTAGGTTTGTTTCTCATGAGCATTGGTAGCAACTTCCTTCCCTGCCGCTGGTGGGCAGAAGGCGAGGCCATATCGAATCCCTAAAAGCGGCATCGCAAGAGGGGGTTCCGAACGGTCCATCGGTTGGCGCCGAGCGCACCGGATGTCCGGTGTCAGCGGATGCGATTGATGATTTTCCGCAGCACTTGCCGTCGTTGGCCAAGTCCGCTGGCGAAGTAAGCGATTCTCACTGCGTGGCGTTGATTAGCTAAGGCGCGTGCCCATGCAACTCGAGCTTGCGCAAGCCAAGGCTGGCCGTCCAAGATAACAGCGCAATCGCCGCAATGATTGCAAAATGTTTTCGTAGAAAGCGAACCAGTGCATTTATCAAGACAGATCTCCTGTATGCGGAGAAGCCACATCAGCAACTGCGTGCCCAGATTACCTATCTATGGATAGACAAGAATCTCCACGCGAAATCCTGAGCCGGCCTGTTTATTGATAAAGGGGAAAGGAATCGGTTTGCAATTCCTTAGTACTTTTGGCTTTCTGCACTGAACATGCAGAGCGCCGCAGCAGTTTCGGGCGAAACGCTAGCGACAACAACAGCCAATTCGTACTTGAAGGTGTTGCATGGCTTTCAATATACGCATGAGTTCAATAAATTGCAAATGGAAGAAGCTGACAGAGTGGACTGTACCACTTAAACCAAGCGACTGATCATCGCTCAGTCACGCTTCAAAGCCTGTCGATGAGAGCATCTCTTTGGTTGGGATATGACATATCAGGCTACGTTGTTTTTCCGAGAGATACAGCATAAGTGAAGACTTTCAGTTTCCGGTAAAGCGGGTTCTTCGGACTGTTCTCGCCCAGCTTCCTTCGAGATAGGCGAGGAGCGCCTGCTCAAGATTATGGCGGCAGGGCATGGCGGATCCTTGCCACACTTTTCATGAAGCCTGACCCATAACCGCCGGTTCTGCGTGAATACGTCCTCGGCCCGCATTCCGAGTGCCGCCCCGATACGGGCGGAGCTGTAAACCCTCAGCGCGATCAGCGCGCGGTCCCTCAGTCCTGCCGTAGTCGTGGAGTCGATGCTGTCCCGTAGCGCCCGCGCCTCGGCTGGCTCCAGTACCGGGTTTTTCCCACCTGCACCACATGACGCAGCTTGCGTACCGATGCCGCCGGATTCCGCCACATTCCTCAAGGCCGCGCGCTGCGCCTGATCGTCGGTAGTAACCTGATTACCACCGACACCAGTCGCCAAGCCATCCTCAAAGCCATCGTCCGCGCCCACCGCTGGTACGAACAAATCGTCGTCGGGGAAGTCACCGGCCTCCCCGACATCGCACGCCGCGAAAAGATCAACTACGCCTATGTGAAGAAAATCTTCCCGCTAGCGCTTTTGAGCCCTGCTCGTGTAGAAGAGCATCTCGCGGGGTTGGATACAGCAATTTCCCTTGACGCTCAGCTCGGCGATATTCCCATGCAATGGCGCACCCAGAAGGCAGCGCAGGCCTAGATAGGTAAAGGGATCTTGACGTGATCTATTTGATCGCTGTCACCGTAATAGAGGCTCCCTGAAGGTTCCCCTGAACCTGCACCTTTTTCCCTGCAAAGGGCATAATGAGTCCCTTCTTGGCGCTGAGTGTATAAACCTTGTTGCCTGAGACCAGGACGTAGCTTGCACCAGCCTTGACGCACTCTTCAAGTTGAAGTATCCGACACAAAAATCGGAACGGTGAGACACTGATAGCGTCGTCTTGAGCGTTGGAAGCAATTGCTGGTCGATATTGTCGAAAATTCGTGGCATAGGTTGCGAACGTCCAAAATTTGTTTAGATTGCAGTCAGAAATGAACCTGAGTATTAAGCCTTCAATGCTGGATACGTTGAGTTGATCCAGCCCTCGACCAATTTCAGAAATGACTTGGCGTGCAGTAGCAACTCGTCCGCTTCGGTGGTAGTAGCGATGGTTGCGCCGGTGTAGTCGATCTCATTTCGCTTGCGGCGGCAGGCATCGAAGTAGTCGGCGAGTTGCTCGGCGGGCTTGCCGAGGGCCAGCTTGGCTCCCTCGAAGGTCAGCCGGTGATGACCTGGAACACTGGCAATCCGGTATCCGGCGCAAGCGATGGCCATTTTGGCCGTCTGAAGCGCCGCGTTGTAGGCCGTGGCGAAGCGGCGGTCCTCAGAGAGCGCGGGAATTGACGCATCAGCAAGATCGCGCGCCACAAGGCGGCGGATTTCCGCCAGTTCTTGGCGACTGGTCGTGTGCTGATGAACCTTATTGTCTTGAAGCAGCTTCTTCCAGTTCATCGAGAGTACCCTTCAGGGGAATTGTCTTTCCCTTCAAAACAGAATGGAGAAAATGGTCCCCCGCCGCACGCTTCCGGCGAAACTCCTCCGGAGAATAGAGCGTGACGTTGACCTCGCGACGGAAGCGGGTTTCGAGCTTCCGCAAAACGGGTAAAAGATCAATTTGCTTCAAAGTCCCAATGACCATCAAGTCTACATCGCTGGCCGCGTGTTCCTCGCCACGTGCGACGGAGCCGTAAAGGAAGGCCAATTCAATCCGATTGTCCAAGCGGGTGAGGGCGGACTTCAGCGTTGGCACAAGCCCGCTGGTCTTGTCGAGCAGCCCATGCAGGTCAGGGTAGAGCGGAGAATCGACGTTGGCCTTGAAATAGGTTCGGCGACCGTCCTGGCGGCGCAGAAGCAGACCGGCGGTTACAAGTGATTCAAGTTCCCGCTGAAGGCTGGAGGGCGAGGTTTCTAAATGCCGGGCCAGCTCGGTCATAAACCACCAATGGTCCGGCTGGAGCAGGGCTGCGGACAACACACCCGCCCGAATTGTCGGAAAAAGAGCATCGAGGGTGTTGTCTGTACGCATAATGAGTAAGTATAGCCGCAGAATACGTAAATAGAAAGTAAATTTAGAGCAGATGGTATGCGGCTAATCAAGTATTGCTTGATAAGGCCTTGGTGGCTGTTAGAAACAGCCACCACATTCATAAATATCTTTGTATTTCTGTATAGCCTTCTGATTATAATCAGGGCATCAAAAGGAGGCATTTATGCCCAGAGGCGTATGGGAAAAGGTGCCGGATATTGGCATCTGGTGGATTCACTACGTGGATGCCGAGGGCAAGCGTCGGCGTGAGAAGGTCGGTCGCAAGACGGACGCAATCAAGCTCTACCACCAGCGCAAGGCCGATGCAGCAGCTGGCAAGAAGCTGAACAAGCCTTTCCGCCAGCGCGAGCGGACGTTTCAGGAACTCGCCGACAACGCCCTCGAATATGCCAAGAAGAACAAAGCTAACCCTGCGGATGATGAGCAGAAAATCAAGCTTCTTACCGGCGAGTTCGGTAGTCGCCCTGCCTCGTCTCTGACGCAGCAGGAGTTGGCCGCCTTTCTGGAATCCCGTAATACCAGCCCCGCGACCTTCAATCGTTATCGGGCCACGCTGAGCATGATCTATCGCGAGGCCATCCGGAATGGCTGGACAGAGCGCAATCCAGCCCGGCTGATCAAAGCCAAAAAAGAGGACAACGCCCGCATCCGTTTCCTGTCCGACGAAGAGGAAGAATCGATCCGCCTGATTCTTGCCGAGGAATACCCGGAGCGATTCCTGAATGAATTCGAGATTGCCTTGCATACCGGCATGAGACGGTCGGAGCAATTTTCTCTTGCCTGGGATCAGGTGGACCTGAAAGGGAAGAGGATTCAATTGCTCAAGACCAAGAACGGATCGGGCCGAGTCATTCCCCTGAACTCGGCGGCGCTGGCGGCCTTCGAGCGGCAATTTCAGGTTTCCGGCCATGCGAAACAGGTGTTTCTCGCCGATGACGGAAAGCCATTGATCCGGAAGCCTATCCGGCGCTGGTTTGAGGATACGATGCTGAAAGCCCAGATCAAGAATTTCAGTTGGCATTGTCTCCGCCACACATTTGCCAGCCGCCTGGTCATGGCAGGAGTCTCGCTAAAAGCGGTACAGGAGCTGATGGGGCACAAGACGATTCAGATGACGGCCCGATACGCCCATTTGTCGCCGGGGCATCTCCAGAACGCGGTTGAGCTGATCTCCGGCTCAAAACCCGAGAAACAGCCACTGGAAAAACCAACAGCCACCAGAACGAAAAAGGCCACCCGGAGGGGGTAGCCGTCGTCTCTTAAGAGGTTGTTCTATTTGCTTGATTCAAAATGATTTATATGGCGGAGAGGGGGAGATTCGAACTCCCGATAGCCTTGCGACTATGTCTGATTTCGAGTCAGGTGCATTCAACCGGGCTCTGCCACCTCTCCGCATTGTTTAACCCAATCTTGAGTGTTGCCGAAGTCATTTCCGTGCTGTTAGCTCAGCAACCATCTCAAAATCAGCTTTCTTAGTTTACCGGCTTGAGGGATCGGTTGCAAGCCTCTTAATTTGTCCGATTTGATTGAGGGTATAGGGGTTCCGCGCGACCGGAAAAATGGGCCGTATCACGAAAGAAAAATCTGCCACGAGTGGAAACAAGGTGGTATTTCGTGGTAGGGTGCAACACTTGCGGCTGCTTTTTCCCGTAGAGGAGAAATCGGCCTTGAATCCGGTCGAAGTCGGAACGGGGTCAAGCGAGACGTAAGCTCTGTTTTCGAGTCCAACTGGCTGGACAGAGTAAATTGGAAACGGTAGCGCGGAACCAGAGCAGGTGTATCCCGAAACCGAAGCGCACAAGTCGACGCGACCAACAGGGAGCGGCGGCCTTCGTGGAATTTATCAGGCCACAGTAACTCTGGTTCCGCTCTAATAAGGATGGCAATGAGCAAAGCACTAGTAATCGTCGAGTCCCCCGCCAAGGCGAAGACGATCGAGAAGTATCTGGGCAAGGGGTTTGATGTGCGGGCATCGGTGGGGCACATCATGGACCTACCGAAAAAGGATATTGGCGTAGAACTCGAGCACCGCACCTTCAAGCCTACGCTGGTCGTGTCGCCGGGCAAAGAGAAGGTTGTCGATCAGTTGAAGAAGATGGCCGCCAAGGCCGACGAAATCTATCTGGCGCCCGATCCTGACCGCGAGGGCGAAGCGATTGCGGCGCATTTGGCGATACAGTTGGGCACCACGGCCAAGGAGCGGAAGAAGATTCGCCGCGTGACCTTCAACGAGATCACGAAGAATGCCGTTCAGGAAGCCTTCAAGCATCCCCGCGACGTGGACCAGGATCTGGTGGATGCGCAGCAGACGCGGCGCGTGCTGGACCGTCTGGTGGGCTATCAAATTTCGCCGTTGTTGTGGAACAAGGTGCGTCGTGGATTGTCGGCGGGCCGGGTGCAGACGGTGGCGGTGCGGCTGATCGTCGAGCGGGAGCGGGAGATCGGCGGATTCAAGCCGGTGGAGTACTGGACGCTGAACGCTCTGCTGCATCCGGAAAAGAAGGCGGACACCAAGCTCAAGGCCCGGTTTATCGGGATTGACGGTGAGCCGGCGAGGGTTGCGAACGGCACGGACAAGGAAGGTAAGGCGCAATTCCTTTCCAATGCGCTGCCGGACGAGAAATCGATGAAAGAGGTGATGGCGGCTCTGGAATTGGCGAAGTGGTCGCTGGTTTCGGTGCAGTCCAGGGAGCAGCGGAAGAAGCCGCTGCCGCCTTTCATCACCAGCCAGTTGCAGCGCGACGCAGCCAGCAAATTGGGTTTCAACGTGCGGCGGACGATGGGCGTGGCGCAGCGGCTCTACGAGGGCGTGGACATCGGCTCCGAGGGCCCGGTGGGCCTGATTACCTACATGCGTACCGATTCGCCGCGCATTGCTCCCGAGGCGGTTGCCGGAGCGCGCGCATGGATTGGCAAGCAGTTGGGGCCGCAGTATCTGCCCAAGGAACCCAATGTGTACAAGGGCAAGAAGGCGGCGCAGGACGCGCATGAAGCCATCCGCCCCTCTGACGCTTCGCGGACTCCGGAATCGATTGCACGCTACCTGAGCGATGAGCAACTGAAGCTCTACCGGCTGATCTGGCAGCGGTTCATGGCCTCGCAGATGACGCCGGCGGTTTTTGACATCACGACGGCGAAGATTGCCGCGGTTTCGTCCAAAACCAAAAAGACCTACGACTTCCGCCTCAGTGGTTCGGTTCTGCGCTTCGACGGTTTCCTCAAGGTGTACGAGGCTGTCGAAGAGAAGAAGGACGAGGACGACGAGTCTTCCAACAAGCTGCCCAGTCTGGATGGCGTGAAAGCGCTGGAACTGGAAAAGCTGGAGAACGAGCAACACTTTACCGAGCCGCCTCCGCGCTACAACGAAGCTTCGCTGGTCAAGGAGCTGGAAGAGCGGGGCATTGGCCGGCCGTCGACTTATGCGTCGATTATCAGCACCATTCAGGACCGCGAGTACGTCGTAAAACATGGCGGTTCGCGCGGACGTTTCTATCCCACTGAAATCGGCGTGGTGGTTTGCGACCTGCTGGTGAAGAACTTCCCGTACATCTTCGACACGGCCTATACGGCCAAGCTGGAAGGGGAGCTGGACGACATTGAAGAGGGCAAGGAAAAGTGGACCGATCTGCTGAATGGTTTCTACGACCACTTTGAGGAAGAGCTCAAAGATGCCGACAAGAAGATGGAAGACATCAAGCGGATGGAGATCAAGACAGATGAAAAGTGCGAACTGTGCGGGTCTCCGCTGCTGTTGAAGTGGGGCAAGTTCGGCACCTTCTTCGCCTGTTCGGCCTACAACAAGAAAGACCCCACAAGTTGCACGTTTACCAAGGAAAACATCGCCGCCAAACCGGACCTGAACACGCCGGAGGCGCAGGAGGCGGGCGAGACCGAGGAATATTGCGAGAACTGCGGACGCGTGATGGTGCTCAGGCGCGGGCTCTTCGGGCCGTTCATGTCGTGCCCGGGGTACAACGAGGATCCGCCCTGCAAGACCTTCCGCAAGCTGAGCCAGAAGCAGCAGCAGAAGCCGCCGGAGCCTACGGGCGAAGACTGTCCGCAGTGCGGCAAGCCGCTGGTGCTGCGGCAGGGAGCGTACGGGGAGTTTGTCTCCTGTTCGGGCTACCCGAAGTGCAAGTACGTGAAGCAGAACCTGATTGAAGGGATGAAGTGCCCCAAGTGCGGCACCGGCGACCTGGCCGAACGCAAGGCGCGGCGCGGCAACATCTTCTGGGGCTGTACGAATTATCCCAAGTGCGACTTCACGTCGAACCTGAAACCGGTGGCGAAGAAGTGTCCGGAGTGCGGAAGCCCGTACCTGGTGGAGAAGACGCTCAAGTCAGGGATCTTCCTCGAATGCCCGAACAAGAAGAAGGGCGCCGAGGAAGAGGCCGCACCGAAGAAGCGGGCCAGGAAGACAACCGCGAAGGTTGCCCCGGTCGAAGAGGGCACCAAGGTGGTTTGCAGCTACTCGAAGCGCATCGGGGACGCGCCGCCTCCGCCTACAGCGGAAACGCACGGGCCCATCGTGGAGAAGAAGGTGTTGCAGACTGCTTGATGCAATTTCAGCGTGCATCTGCGTAACAAGGTCCAACAGGGCGGTCTCTTCGCAAGAGGAGGCTGTCCTTGTCGTCTCTTCGCCAAAGGGAATGCGTGCGGAGAAAAATATTCAGTTTCCTTTGGCATTCCGACGCTGGTTTCACCCGCAGTTGCGTTGCTGGCACAGCGCTCTCCTGCCGAATCCGTTACTATGAGGCAGCGGAGAACCATAATGGAACGTATGCTTGCAACCCCTGCGGATGCGGAAATCATTCTCAAGCTTTATCAACTGCGCACCGAAGCGGTGATGCGGCAGGCTCGTGCCTGGGTGACGGGCGAGTTCTGGCCCCGGACGGCGGAAGAGTTTCTGGCTGTTGCTGAGAACCCGGCCGACCCGCACAATCCGTGGCTCAGGCAGGTGCTGAGCTACTGGGAGATGGCTGCGGCGATGGTAATCCACGGCGCGGTATCGGCGGAGCTGTTTGTTGATTCCAATGGTGAGGGATTTTTTCTGCTGGCCAAGTTTGCGCCCATCCTGGAAGGAATCAGAGAGCGAAATCCTGGATTCCTGGTGAAGACCTCGGAGTTGGTGAAGCGGTTTTCGATCGCCGAGCAGCGCTACGAGACCGTGCTGAAGCGCGTGGACGCGATGCGCGAGCGGCGTT